>ERZ1034363.323-NODE-323-length-34255-cov-10.849845_pt1 | contig 34255 bp, 32 predicted proteins | sample MGYA00520616_ERZ1034363 | MGnify/ENA primary metagenome ERZ1034363 (study PRJEB33736, sample SAMEA104284506) | Azolla filiculoides | biome: Urban; feature: Water surface; material: Ditch water | place: Netherlands | collected 2015-10-28 | depth 0-0.1 m ... | reverse complement strand
CCCCCGCGCCCCCCCCCACACCCACACCCCCCCCCCCCCCCCCCCCACCCCCCCCCCAGCGTCATTAAATGGGGTCAGATCAACATTAATTTACTTAATACGTAGATCACTTTGAATCACAAAAAATTAATGTTGATCTGACCCCAATTATTGTTAGCCCCCTTAGCCTTTTGCCCCTTCGATTGGAAATTAATGTTGCTCTGACCCCAATTAAAAAAGCCCTCCGCGGAGGGAGGGCTTGAATGTAGCACCGGGAAGGTCCCGGAAAGCTTACAAATTAGTCGTTGGCGTAGATGTCAACGTCTTTGGTTTCTTTGATGAACAAGCCACCAATGACCACGGTAGCGCCCGCAATGATGATGGGGTACCAGAGACCGTTGTACATGTCACCTGTTTGCGCCACGATCGCGAAAGCGGTTGTAGGCAACAGACCACCGAACCAACCGTTACCGATGTGGTAAGGCAAGGACATGGATGTGTAACGAATGCGTGTTGGGAACATTTCCACCAGCATGGCAGCAATAGGACCGTACACCATGGTGACCAAAATCACCAAGTAAGTCAGGATGGCAATCACTTTGACTTTGTCAAACTTGGCCATGTCGGCTTTTGCAGGATATGCAGCAGCTTTCAAAGCAGCGCCCAAGTTGGAACCCAACAAAGTAGCGCCAGCAGTTTTCTCGTTGCTCAAATCTTTGACAGACTTGTTGGCAGCTTCCAAAGCTTTTGCGTCTTGGGGTTGTGCAGCAGTGAGTTCGGCCACTTTGGCTTCGGCTTTGGCCTTGGCTTCAGCGATGTCTTCAGGGGTGTACTTCACTTTAACCAATGTCTCGCCAACCTTGATGGTTGCAGGTGTACCTGCAGGGGCCACTTCGTTGGTGTAGCTCACAGATGCGCCAGCCAAACGTTGCTTGGCAATGTCGCAAGAAGAAGTGAATTTCTTCGTACCTGTGGGGTTGAACTGGAATGAGCACTCTGCTGGATCGGCAGTGACAACCACTTGTGATTTAGCTTGCGCAGCGGCCAAGTCTGGGTTGGCAGCAGCGGTCAACGCTTTGAACACTGGGAAGTAAGTCACGGCAGCCAACAAGCAACCCGCCAAGATGATGGGCTTGCGGCCAATCTTGTCGGACAGTGAGCCGAAGAAGATGAAGAACGGTGTGCCGATGATCAAAGAAATGGCCACCATGATGTTGGCAGTAGCGCCGTCCACTTTCAGGGCTTGTGTCAAGAAGAACAAAGCGTAGAACTGGCCAGAGTACCAAACCACGGCCTGGCCGGCTGTCAAGCCGATCAACGCCAAGATCACGATCTTCAGGTTTTTCCATTGACCGAAAGACTCAGCCAAAGGTGCCTTAGACGTTTTGCCTTCTGCTTTCATTTTGGCAAAAGCAGGTGACTCGTTCATGCTCAAACGGATGTAAACCGACACGGCCAACAACAGAATGGAAACGATGAACGGAACGCGCCAGCCCCAATCGGCAAAGGCTTCTTCACCAATGGCAGAACGTGTGCCCAAAATCACCATGAGGGACAAGAACAAGCCCAATGTGGCTGTGGTCTGAATCCATGAGGTGTACGCACCGCGCTTGCCCATAGGGGCGTGCTCGGCCACGTAAGTTGCAGCACCACCGTACTCACCACCCAAAGCCAAACCTTGCAACAAGCGCAGGCAGATCAGGATGACGGGAGCGGCCACGCCAATGCTGGCGTAGTTAGGCAAGATACCCACGATGAACGTGGACAAGCCCATGATCAGGATGGTCACCAAGAAGGTGTACTTGCGACCAATCATGTCGCCCAAGCGGCCAAAGAAGATGGCGCCAAAAGGACGGACGATGAAACCGGCGGCAAAAGCCAACAGCGCAAAAATGAAGGCAGAGCCTTCGTCCAAACCGCTGAAGAATTGTTTCGCAATAATTGCGGCGAGTGAACCGTAGAGGTAGAAGTCATACCACTCGAACACTGTGCCCAAGGACGAAGCGAAGATAACCTTCTTTTCTTCGGCCGACATGGGGCGGGGATCAGTTGTAGCCATATTAGCTGTCTCCAAAAAATAGCCCTCGACACGAAGGCTTGGGCGCGATTCTTGGAGCAAGCTCTGACCACCCTCTGACACGAAACCAACAGGGGCTGACAGTTTGAGGTGAAACCCTTTGTTTTAATTCCGCATTATGAGATGCGGCGCAAATCAAAGGGTAAGTACCAAGCACCATTTGCAACACGCCAAAGCGCAATGCCCGTGTGCCGCAGCAAATTGCCGCCCACATGCGATGATGACGCCATGCCAGAAAGCGCCATGACCGACGAAGAATTCAAGAAACGCCTGAACCGATTGCGCGTGAGTTTGCTGCTGGTGTGGCTCAGCGTGACATTTTGCGTGGCCTACTTTGCGCGCGATTTGAGCGTGGTGATATTTGACCGGCCGCTTGGATTCTGGATGGCCGCACAAGGCTCGGTGCTGGTGTTTCTGGCCATCGTCTGGACTTATGCACTGACGGTGAACCACTGGGAAAAACAAACCCTCGCGGCCCATGCACAGACCACGTTAGAAGAATGAGCTGCGCTTACTTTTTCTCGGGTGCGCGCCGTATGCCCACAGGCACCTTGTCCACATCGCGCCACTCACCGCTTTGAAACCACTCGTCGCCGTCTAAATAAGCGCGCAACATGGGCAACGCGTCTTGCCCCCAAAACACTTGGCCATCGACCACCATGCTGGGTACGCCAAACAAACCCAAGGCAATGGCGTTGTCGGTTTGCTGTTGCAGCAAACGTTTCACTTCTTCGGACTGCGGCTCTTTGGCCGCACCTTCAAGCGCGGTTTGCGACAACAGGTGGGCTTGCAGCGTGGCCAAGCGCGCAGGGTCGGTGGCCTCCAAGCCTTCGCACCACACGTGTTTGAAAATGCTTTCGACCACATAGCGATTGGGCTCGCCATTGACAGACGTGGCCACCGCCAAACGCAGCAGCGCCAGCGGATTGAAGGGATGCGATGCAGGCATCTTCAACACGGTGCCCTGTTGCTGGGCCAACCACATCACTTGGCGATAAGTCCAATCGCGTTTGCCCGGCAATTCGGCCGGGCCCAATTGACCGTGGTGTTTGAGCAAGGCGCCAAACAACACAGGGTGATAGTGCACACGGTGGCTGATGCCTTCCAGCGTTTTGGGCAAGGCCTGAAACGCCAGCCACGCATAAGGCGAGATGACATCAAAGTAGAAATGAATTTCTTTCATCACGCTTGGCCGCTCAATTTCTGGACACACCGCACTTGAATCTGTTGCCACACGCCACGCTGCTGCGCACTGGGCATCTGGCCCCATGCCGCAATTTCGTCCAGGTTGCGCAAACAGCCCTCACACCATCCGGTGGTGGGGTGAATGACACAAATCGACACACATGGCGAAGGCACATGCACCGAGTCTGAATTCAAGACTTGGTCTGCGCGGGTTTGCAATCGAGAAAGTTGGCTCATGGTGCAGAGAATAAGGCCTTGCGCAAGAACGCGCTCAACCCAAGCGTTTGTTCAAGAGGGCCGTGGCCACACGCGAGCCCGACTTGCGCTGCAAAAAGTCGCTGATGAACGCGCCCGCATCCACCAGCTTGTCCAAGTCAATGCCTGTATCGATGCCCATGCCGTGCAACATGTAAACCACATCTTCTGTGGCCACATTGCCCGTTGCGCCCTTGGCGTAAGGGCAACCACCCAAACCCGCTACCGACGTGTCGAACTGCCACACGCCCATTTGCAAACTGATCAAGGTGTTGGACAGTGCCTGACCATACGTGTCGTGAAAATGGCCCGACACATCGTTCAAGTCGTAATGCTTGAGGGTGGCCTCCATGGCCGCTTGAACTTTGAGCGGTGTGCCCACGCCAATGGTGTCGGCCACACCCACGTGCTGCACGCCAATGCTTTTCATCAGCTGCGCCAAGCGGGCCACTTGTGCCGGCGCCACATCCCCTTCGTAAGGGCAACCCACCACGCACGACATGGCGCCGCGCACATAAACACCGGCCGCACGCGCTGCCGCCACCACTGGGGCAAAGCGTTCAATGCTTTCTTCAATGCTGCAGTTGATGTTTTTCTGACTGAAGGCTTCGCTGGCCGCCGCAAACACCACGATCTCGTCCGGCTTGCTGTTGACCGCTGCTTGAAAGCCTTGCATGTTGGGTGTGAGCACCGAGTAGCGCACGCCGGCCTGCCTTTGAATGCCGGCCATCACCTCGGCGTTGTCGGCCATTTGCGGCACCCACTTGGGACTGACGAAGCTGGTGACTTCAATTTCTTTCAAACCGGCCACTTGCAAACGATGCACCAATTCAATTTTGACGGCCGCCGGCACTGCTTGCTTTTCGTTTTGCAAACCGTCGCGAGGACCAACGTCGACCAACTTAACGCGTGAAGGAAGTGTCATGAGGTGTCTCTGTTGAAGGTTTAATAACCGCGCACTTTGTCGACACGACCTTCAATGGCCTGGCCTGCATGCACGGCTTTGATCTTGCCGGCAATTTGCGCAATGCTTTCTTCGCGCAAAGTTCGCGCAGAGGTGTGCGGTGTGACGGTAATCTGGGGTTGGGTCCAAAAGGCATGGCCTTGCGGCAAGGGCTCTTCGCGAAACACGTCCAAGGTGGCGCCCTTCATATGCCCAGTCGCTAACACATCCAACAAATCTTGCTCGACCAAATGGCGACCACGCGCCACGTTGATCAGGTACGCACCTTGCTGCAATTGCATCAAGTGTTGGCGGTTCAAAATGTTTTCAGTTTCGGCGGTGAGCGGCAACAAGTTGACCAGCACGCGCGTGGCCTTTAAAAACTCCGGCAACTGCGCTGCACCTGAAAAACTGGTGACACCGGCAATGTGCTTTGGCGAACGGCTCCATACATTCACTGGAAACTCAAAGCCCTGAAGCGCTTTGGCCACATGACTGCCCAACACCCCCGCACCCAAGATGCCAACCGAAAAATCGGCGCGCAAAGTGGGTTTGCGATAAGACCAGCGCTGTGCTTGCGCGTCTTTGTCGTATTGGTCAAATTCTCGAAAGTGCCGAATGACCGCGTGGCAAACGTACTCGGCCATTTGCACTGACATGCCAGCATCGTTCAAGCGCACGATGTTCATGCGGGTGGGCATGTTGAGTTTCAACAAGGCATCGACACCCGCGCCAATGTTGAACAAGTTTTGCAATTGCGCCTGTTCGTCAATGAAGCTTTGCGGGGGTGACCACACCACGGCATGGTCGGCCATCTTGGGGGCTTGACCCGGCTGGGCCGCTTGCCATTCCCAAATGTCGGCGCCGGGCAAGGCCTGACGAAACCCCTCTAACCAAGGTTCGGCTTTGGTGTTGGTGCAGCAAAAAACAATTTTCATAGGTGCCGAGTTTACGCAAGCTTGAGCAACTCTGCGCCCTCGGCAATTTGATCCCCTGGGGCGTACAACAATTCTTTGACCGCACCGTCTTTGGGCGCGGTGATGGTGTGCTCCATTTTCATGGCCTCCATCACGGCCAACGTTTGTCCGGCTTTGACCTTGTCGCCAACCTTCACCGCAAAGGACACCACCTTGCCAGGCATGGGCGCGGTTAAGCCGCCCTTTTCATCTTGTGCACCTTCCGCATGGGCCAAGGGGTTGATGACGCGAATGCGCGTGGCGCCATGCGCAGTGAACACATGCGCCAACTCGGCTGGCAGACCGGGCTTGCCCGCTTGCAACACCACGTCACTGCTGACGCGCTGTCCTTGCCACGTGACGTTCAATGCATTGGAGGTGTGATGACCAGAAGACTGGGCAGCCGTGAAAGAAAATTCATCGTGCGCACCTTTGGTGCCTGGGCCAGCCGCATCACCCCAGGTCAATTGCATCTGGCCATCGTGGCCATACAGCAACCAAGCTGTGTGGGTTTCGCCAGCAAATTCCATGGGGAAGCGACGGCTGGTTTCGGCATGGCTTTGCCACGCATCGCTTTTGCTGAACGGGTCATGGCCTTGCTTTGCCTGTTCTTGATGCAAGGTGTGCGCCACCACGGCAGCGGCCGCCACATTCATGCCTACGCGTTCTTGGTTGAACAACACATCGGCTTCACGGGGAATGAGGGCGGTGTCCAAACGCGCTTCGGCAAAGGAAGGGCTGTGCACCACGTGACGTAAAAATTGCACGTTGGTCGACAAACCCACCACTTGCGTTTGCGCCAAAGCTTGATCGAGCAGCGCCAAGGCTTGCTCGCGGGTGTCGCCATGCACAATGAGTTTGGCCACCATGGAGTCGTAATACGGGCTGATGGTGTCGCCTTGGCGCACGCCATCGTCAAAGCGAACGGTGCCGCGTTCAAAGGCCGTGTGCGATGGCTTTTTGTAAACCTGCAAATGGCCTGTGGCGGGCAAGAAATTGTTGTCTGGATTCTCAGCGCAGATGCGCGCCTCAATGGCATGGCCTGTGAGTTTGATTTGGTCTTGCTGAAGGGGCAATGGCTCGCCACTGGCCACACGCAACTGCCACTCCACCAAATCCAAACCTGTCACGGCTTCGGTCACAGGGTGTTCCACTTGCAAGCGCGTGTTCATCTCCATGAAGAAGAAGTTCATGTCGACTTGGCCTGTGGCTTGGTTGTCGCGTTGCTCGACGATGAATTCAACGGTGCCTGCGCCCACATAGTTCACAGCACGTGCCGCGGCCACAGCGGCTTCGCCCATCTGCTTGCGCAGTGCTTCCGTCATGCCAGGTGCAGGCGCTTCTTCCAGCACTTTTTGGTGGCGACGCTGCACAGAGCAATCGCGCTCCATGAGGTACACACAGTGGCCCTGCGTGTCGCCAAACACTTGAATTTCGATGTGGCGAGGGCGTTGTACATATTTTTCAATCAGCACCGCTTGATCGCCAAAGCTGTTTTGTGCTTCGCGCTGGCAAGAGGCCAAGGCTGCGGCAAAGTCTTCTGACTTTTCAACGGCGCGCATGCCTTTGCCGCCACCGCCGGCGCTGGCTTTGATCAGCACGGGGTAGCCAATGCGATCGGCTTCGCGTTGCAACAACTCGGGGTTTTGATCGGCCCCATGGTAGCCCGGCACCAATGGCACACCGGCTTTTTCCATCAGTTGTTTGGACTCTGCTTTCAAGCCCATGGCTTGAATGGCCGACGCAGGGGGGCCAATGAACACAAGGCCTGCTTTGGCGCATGCGTTTGCAAAGGCTTCGTTCTCGCTCAAGAAGCCGTAGCCTGGGTGAATGGCTTGGGCGCCCGTGGCCTTGGCCGCTTCAAGGATGGCTTCCCAACGCAAGTAGCTGTCTTTGGGTGCGGCGCCGCCCACATGAATGGCTTCGTCACATGCCGCCACGTGTTTGGAATTTGCATCTGCATCGGAATACACCGCCACCGTTTGAATGCCCATGCGTTTGGCTGTGGCGGCCACACGGCATGCAATTTCGCCGCGATTGGCAATGAGGATTTTTTTGAACATGGTAAGCCTGCTGTCTGATCTTTGAATTCTTAAAGTTTGTGCAATGTCAATGCAGTGGCCGCTTATTGCGCCTGCGTCCAATGGGCCGGACGTTTTTGCAAGAACGACTGCAAACCTTCTTTGCCCTCGTCACTGGCACGGATGTCGGCAATGCGTCGGGCAGTTTCTGCGCGCAGTGCTTCGTCAATCGGTTGATCGGTCACGTCTTGCACCAAGCGTTTGCAGGCGCGCAAAGCTTGCGGACCATTGCCGCACAAAGTGCTGACGATCTCGGCCACTTTGGCATCCAAAGTTTCTGATGTGCAGAGCTCGTGCACCATGCCCATGGCATGTGCTTGTGTGGCAGAAAATCTTTCGGCTGTCACCATGTAGCGCTTGGCCGCTTGTGCGCCCATTGCGCGCACCACATACGGACTGATGGTGCCGGGCAACAAACCCAAGCGCGCTTCTGACAAACAGAAGGTAACGGTGTCGGCGGCAATCAGCACATCGCACACCGACGCCAAGCCCATGCCACCCGCGTAGCAGTCGCCTTGCAAGCGCCCCACGATAGGCACAGGGCATTGGTCCAGGGTCCAGAGCATGTCGGCCAGCTTTTGGGCGTCTGCTCGGTTTTCTTCCCAGCTGTAGCCCGACATGGCGCGCATCCAATTCAAATCGGCGCCCGCACAAAAAGCCTTGCCATGTGCGCCCAAAACGATGGCGCGCAGGTCATTGTCTTTCGACAAGGTTTGAAATGCTTCCGTGAGTTCTGCAATGACGTTATCGTTGAAGGCATTGCGCACATCGGGTCGGTTCAGCCACACCTCGGCCACCCATTTGGAAGGGCGGCGGATGTCCAGTGTTTTTTCAGCAGCGCTCATTGGCCAACTTTCTGTTGTTCTTTGACGTTTAGTGATGTTCAGTAGCGCTTGGCCACTTCGTCGAGCATCACTTCGGTGGCACCACCGCCAATGCCCAAAATGCGCGCATCGCGCCACAAGCGTTCAATGGCGGTTTCTCGGATGTAACCCATGCCACCGTGGAACTGCTGGCAGGTTTGCACCACTTCGTTGACCAGTTCGCCGGTGAGGGCTTTGAGCATGGACACTTCTTGCACAATGTCTTTGTCTTGTGTGACGCTCCACGCGCAGTGGTACATGAACTGTCTGGCCGCTCGGGTTTTGGCATCCAACATGGCCAAGCGTTGACGAATCACTTGCTTGTCCCACAAGGTGCCGCCAAACGCGGGGCGTTGGCGCACGTAGTCCAAAGTGAGTTCCAAGGCGCGCGTGCAGTGACCGATGGCCATAGCGGCCAACGCAATGCGCTCGGTCTGAAAATTTTTCATGACCGAGTAAAAGCCTTTGTTTTCTTCGCCCAACAAGTGATGGTCTGGAATGCGCACGTTGTCGAGCACCAACTCGGCGGTATCAGATGACAACCAACCGGTCTTCTTCAAAGCACGGCCCACACTGAAACCGGGTGTGCCTTTTTCTACGATGAACATCGACATGGCGTGTCGCGCATCACCCGTTTTGGCGGCGATGAAATACAAATCGGCATGCACGCCGTTGGTGATGAACATCTTGGTGCCGTTCAGCACCCAGTGATCGCCATCGCGTTTGGCCGTGGTGCGAATGCCTGCCACGTCAGAGCCTGCGCCAGGTTCGGACACACCCACTGCCGTGATGCACTCGCCCGCGGTAATGCGCGGCATGTACTTGGCTTTTTGGGCCGCCGTGCCCGCATGATGCAAATGCGGACTGGCCATGTCGGTGTGAACCAACACGGTAATGATGAAGCCCGCAAACGTAGACTGCGACAAGGCTTCGGCAAACACCAAGTTGGCCATGGCATCGGCACCGCCGCCGCCCAACTCGGGGTCGTACATCAAGCCGAGCAAGCCTGCATCACCCATCTTGCGCAGCACTTCGCGCGGCACCTTGCCGTCTTGCTCCCAAGCTTCGGCAAAAGGCTCGACTTCGCGCACAATGAACTTGGCTACTTGGTCGCGCAGCAGGGTGTGCTCGGGGGTGGTGTAAATGTTGTCAAAGGTGTAGGTCATGTTGATCGCTCCAAAACATCACATGCGGAAAATGCCGAACTTCGTGTCTTCAATGGGCGCGTTCAAGGACGCCGACAAACCAAGCGCCAGCACGCGGCGTGTGTCGGCCGGATCGATCACGCCGTCGTCCCACAAACGCGCGCTGGCGTAATACGGATGCGACTGATGGCCAAACTGGTCCAAGATGGGTTGCTTGAAAGCGGCTTCTTCTTCGGCGCTCCAAGCACCACCACGCGCTTCAATGCCATCGCGCTTGACGGTGGCCAACACGCCAGCGGCTTGCTCGCCGCCCATCACGCAAATGCGCGCATTGGGCCACATCCACAAGAAACGCGGACTGAACGCACGGCCACACATGCCGTAGTTGCCAGCACCAAAGCTGCCACCAATGATGATGGTGAACTTGGGCACCTTGGCAGTGGCCACCGCTGTGACCATCTTGGCGCCATTGCGGGCAATGCCTTCGCTTTCGTATTTGCGGCCCACCATGAAGCCCGTGATGTTTTGCAAAAAGACCAAGGGCACTTTGCGTTGGCAGCACAGCTCAATGAAGTGCGCACCTTTGAGTGCCGACTCTGAAAACAAAATACCGTTGTTGGCAATGATGCCCACGGGCATGCCTTCGATGTGCGCAAAGCCGCACACCAAGGTGGGGCCAAAGCGCGCTTTGAATTCTGCAAACTCGCTGCCATCCACAATGCGCGCAATGATTTCACGCACGTCATAAGGCTTGCGACTGTCAGCCGGAATGACGCCGTAAATTTCTTTGCTGTCGAATAAAGGCGCCATCGGTTCGCGCAATTGCACGTCGATGTTTTTCTTTCTATTGAGTGACCTCACGGCTTGGCGGGCCAAGGCCAAAGCATGCGCGTCGTTTTGCGCCAAGTGATCGGCCACGCCTGAGAGGCGCGTGTGCACATCGCCACCGCCCAGGTCTTCTGCACTGACCACTTCGCCCGTGGCCGCCTTCACCAAAGGCGGGCCACCCAAAAAGATAGTGCCTTGGTTTTTAACGATGATGGTTTCGTCGCTCATGGCGGGCACATACGCACCACCTGCGGTACAGCTGCCCATGACCACCGCAATTTGCGGAATGCCCAAGGCGCTCATGTTGGCTTGGTTGAAGAAGATGCGGCCAAAGTGCTCACGGTCTGGGAACACGTCGTCTTGGTTGGGTAAGTTGGCGCCGCCAGAGTCGACCAGGTAAATGCAAGGCAAGTTGTTTTGCTGCGCCACTTCTTGTGCGCGCAAATGCTTCTTGACCGTCATGGGATAGTAGGTGCCGCCCTTCACGGTGGCGTCGTTGCACACAATCATGCAGTCCACGCCATTGACGCGACCAATGCCGGCAATCATGCCGGCGCAAGGCGCATCTTCAATGCCTTCTTTGTTGATGTACATGGCGTGTGCCGCCAACGGCGCAAGCTCTAGAAAAGGCGTGCCAGGGTCCAACAGCATTTGCACGCGTTCACGGGGTGGCAGCTTGCCACGGGCGACATGTTTGGCGCGGGCTTTTTCGCCACCGCCGGCCGCGGACTTTTTCAATTGCAAGCGCAGGTCATCGACGGCTGCCTGCAAAGCTGCAGCATTGGCCATGAAATCCGCTGAGCGGGTGTTGAGCTGGGTTTGAAGCACCGACATGTTTGAAATCTCCTGATGCGCAAGGATAGACCTAGGCTGCTTGGAAGGGGAAACTCAGAGGTTGCAAATTGCGCCAAAAATGACGCAGAATAGGTCATGCGTCTAAACCCCGTCAAAAGCCCCCCTGTTGCGGCCACCCCCATGGCCTTTGTTCAGGCTATTTTGCGCGCCTATGCCGCCCAAAAGAAAAGCCCAGCCAAGGCGCTTGAATTTGCACAAATTACGCCATCACAGGCCAAAAAAATCAACACACACATCACCGCCTTGCAAATGGAGCGCATCTCCAGCTTTGCCATGCACGAGCTCAATGACGAGGCCCTGGGCTGCCTCAGCAGGCAGTTGCCATGGGGCACTTACGGCATGCTGGTGCGCGCCTCCCTGACCTCGCCCACACTGGGTGTGGCCCTTAAACGTTGGTGCCGGCATCACGGCCTGGTGACCGACGACATTGAACTCTCGGTTGAAGAAATGGATGGCAAAGCGCACATTCGCTTAAGAGAACTCAATGACATGGGTGCACAACGCGAATTTGGCGTGCTGTCCATTCTTCGAAATTTATATGGCGTGGCCTGCTGGCTGATTGACTCCCGCGTCACCCTCGAACAAGTTCACTTTGCCTTTGAGGCACCCGCACACCAAGCGGTGTATCCCTTGATGTTTCAAGGGCCCGTGCAATTTGGTCCTGCGTCAGAACATACAGAGGCACGGGCGGTGTCTGAGTTGGTCATGAATGCCAGCTACTTAGAACTGCCGCTGCGCCGAGATGAAGCCGCCTTGCAGCGCATGCTCGACACGGCACTCACCCTCACGGTGCTGCAATACCGCAAAGACCGTTTGCTGCTCACCCAGGTAAAGCAAGCACTGGCCATGCACCCGCAAGACACACACAGCGCAGAAGACTTGGCGCCCTTGTTGAATTTATCGCCGCGCAGTTTGCACAGGCAACTCAAAGAGGAAGGCACCAGCCTGCAAGTCCTGAAAGATGAAGTGCGACGCGAGCGCGCCATCGAGCTGCTTCAAAGAACCCGCAAGCCTGTAAAGCAAGTGGCCGAGAGCGCGGGCTTTCAAAATGAAAAAAGCTTTATCCGCGCGTTCAAGCAGTGGACCGGTCAAACCCCTGCGGCTTTTCGGGATGCGCGCCAAAGTTCGGGCAAAGCGCCCATGTGAGGAAACAATTGAGATGCCCCTGCTTCTAGCAGCGCAGGTGCCAACGCCTCGTCAGTACACAGCGCCCAGACCGTGGCGCCTGCCGCCACACCCGCTTCAATGCCTGCGGTGCTGTCTTCAATTACCAAACAATGCGCCGGATTGCATTCCAAATGTGCTGCTGCCGCCAAGTAAACATCGGGCGCAGGCTTGGTGCGCGCCATTTCATGGCCACTGAAAATACGCCCTTCAAAATGCGGCATCAAGTCCACATGTGACAACTGCATTTCAACTTTGAACCGGTCTGCACCTGAAGCACAGGCAATGGCACCTTGCGTCAACTCATACGCTGCAGCCACTGCATCGTGCGCACCTGGCATCACTTGCAAACCCGCTTGCAGCGCATCGTTGCGGCGCATTCTGAAGGCATGCAGCCATTCCTCGGTCAGCGGCAAACCTGTTCGCGCTTCAATTTCTGCCTTGTGATCTTTGACAGCTTTGCCCACAAAGTAGCGAAAGCATTCTTCGGGCGACATCAACCAGCCTCGCTCTTCCAGCATGTCACGCAACACAGCGTTGGTGATGGGCTCGCTGTCGACCAGCACGCCATCGCAATCAAAGAGTACGGCTTGAAAATTCATGCGCCGATGTTAACCGCTTCAAACGATTTCAGACGGCTTCGATGTAACGCCACTGCCCCTCTTCGCACACAAAACAACTGCGCTCGTGCAAACGGTGCGCTTTGCCTGCCACCCGCACCCGAGCGACAAACTCAACTTCGGCGGTGGCTTGACCGTTTTGCACCCCCGTCTCTACAAAGTCTTTGATTTCAAGACCGAGCCATTTGGCACCTTCGTCAAAGTCCACAGACTCAGGTCGATGTGCCGCCTGCCATGTGTGCTTGAGGTAGGCCTGGTTCTCCAACACAAACGCGGTGTAGCGCGAGCGCATGAGATGCAAGGCATCTGGTGGCAGCAGGCCGTTTTGAAGGTAGCGGCCGCAGCAATCTTGGTACGCTGCGCCGCCGCCTTTGCGCTTTAAAGCACTGGGCGCACCGCCACATGGGCAAATATCGGGCGCAGACAAACTCAAGCCAAAGCCCGTTGAATGATGATCTTTTGAACGTCGCTGGTGCCCTCATAAATTTGGCACACACGCACATCGCGGTAAATTCGTTCAACAGGAAAGTCGCTGACAACGCCATACCCCCCCAAAGTTTGAATGGCCGCGCTGCAGATTTTTTCGGCAGCTTCACTGGCAAACAACTTGGCCATGGCCGCTTCTTTCAAGCAAGGCAAGCCTGCATCGCGCAATGTCGCAGCGTGCCACATCAGTTGACGTGCAGCCTCCAGTTGCGTGGCGCATTCGGCCAAACGGAAACCCACGGCTTGATGGTTGAAGATGGCGGTGCCAAAACTTTCGCGTTGCTTGGCGTACTCAATGGCCACCTCTAGCGCACTGCGCGCCATGCCAATGCTTTGTGCCGCAATGCCAATGCGGCCGCCTTCTAGAGCAGACAAAGCGATCTTGTAGCCTTCGCCTTCTTGACCAATCAAATTCTCGGCAGGCACTTCGCAGTTTTCAAAGTTGATTTGCGCGGTGTCACTGGAATGCTGACCCAACTTGTCTTCCAAGCGCGCCACCTGATAACCGGGCGTGGTCGTGGGCACAATGAATGCGCTCATGCCTTTTTTGCCGGCGCCTTTATCGGTCACGGCAATGACGATGGCCACGTCGCCATGCTTGCCACTGGTGATGAACTGTTTCACACCATTGATCACATAGGCATCGCCTTTGCGCGTGGCCGTGGTGCGCAAAGCCGACGCATCCGATCCCACGTGAGGTTCCGTTAAACAAAATGCCCCGAGCAATTCACCTTGCGCCAAACGTGTCAGCCACTTTTGCTTTTGCGCATCGTTGCCGTAGCGCATGAGGATGGCGTTGACGGGGCAGTTGGTGACGCTGATGGTGGTGCTGACACCGCCATCACCGGCGGCAATTTCTTCCAGCACCAAGGCCAGCGTGAGGTAATCCAAATTGGCGCCGCCCAAGGACTCGGGCACACAAATGCCATAGGCACCTAAGGCCGCCAAGCCTTTGTGCGCTTCTTTGGGAAACTCGTGGGTCTTGTCCCACGTGGCGGCGTAGGGCCACAGTTGTTCTTTGGCAAATGCGCGAACTGCTTCGCGAATCATTTCTTGGTCGGGGGTCAACAGCATGTTGTTCTTTCAGGGGTGTTTGTCTACCAAGGCAACGTGGTTCCGTCGTAATTCAAAAACTGGCCTTGCATGGCAGCGCGTTGCTTGGCGCCACTGGCTGCTTCAAGCGTGGCACGCATTTGCGTCACACTGTCTTGTACGGCAAGAGGGGCAGCGTCACCGCCCATGTCGGTTTGCACCCAGCCCGGACTGAGCGCCAACCAAGTGACATTGGGAAAATCAAAGGGGGCCGTGCGCACCACCATGTTGAGTGCGGCTTTGCTGACCTTGTACAAAGCAGCGCGGCCGTTGTCGGTCAACTCAAGGCTGGCCATGCGGCTGCTGACAAAGGCAAAGGTGCCATCGGCTTCAGCCACCCATGGCGCCACTTGCGGCAAAGCCTGCATAGCGCCCAGTACATTGGCGCGCATGACGTCATCGAACACTTGTTGCGTGGGCGGTGTTTGCGGCGAGGCGCGTTCCATCACACCCGCCACATACAAAGCCACATCAATTTTTTCGCCGTCCAAGCGCCAAGACAGGCCGCTCACACTGGCAGGCTTGGCCACATCGAGTTTGAAAGTTTCTGCGCCCACTGCTTGCAGCTTGGCACACCCTTCGTCGTCGCGCGCTGTGGCCAGCACGCGCCAGCCATCGGCCACATATTGGCGTGCAAACTCAAAGCCAATGCCGCGCGAGGCGCCCAAGATCAAAACAGTTTTCACCAAAGGGCTCCTTGCTGAACTTGCGCTTAAACCAATTCCAACGCAAGAGCGGTACCTTCGCCGCCACCGATGCACAGTGTGGCCAAACCTTTTTTCAGGCCACGTGCTTTGAGTGCATGGATGAGCGTCACCATGATGCGCGCGCCGGATGCGCCAATGGGGTGACCCAAGGCGCACGCGCCGCCGTTCACGTTCACTTTGTCGTGCGGCACGTTGAGCTCTTTCATGAGGGCCATGGGCACCACAGCAAACGCTTCGTTCACTTCCCACAAGTCCACATCGCCAACGGTCCACCCTGCTTTGGCCAAAGCTTTTTGCGTAGCGCCCACTGGGGCTGTGGCAAACCATTCGGGTTCTTGTGCATGGGTGGCGTGGCTCACGATACGGGCCAAAGGCTTGCAACCCAATTTGTCTGCGGTGCTTTGACGCATCATGACAAGTGCTGCAGCGCCATCGTTGATGGAGGAGCTAGAAGCGGCGGTGATGGTGCCGTCTTTTTTGAACGCAGGCTTCAAGCTGGTGACTTTGTCCAGCTTCACTTTGCCAGGACCTTCGTCCACAGACACGGTGGTTTCACCTGCACGGGTCTTGAAAGTCACGGGCGTGATTTCTGCTTGAAAAGCACCAGAGGCTGTGGCCGCTTTGGCGCGCTCGACGCTGGCAATGGCAAACGCGTCTTGCGCTGCACGCGTAAAGCTGTACTTGGCGGCACAGTCTTCGCCAAAGGTGCCCATGGAACGACCGGCTTCGTAGGCGTCTTCCAAACCATCGAGCATCATGTGATCGTAAATTTTGTCGTGGCCCATGCGATAACCACCGCGGCCCTTGAGCATCAGGTAAGGCGCATTGGTCATGCTTTCCATGCCGCCGGCCACCAACACATCGTGTGAGCCGGCCAGCAACATGTCGTGTGCAAACATGGCAGCACGCATGCCAGAGCCACACATCTTGGACATGGTGACGGCACCTGCACTCTTGGGCAGACCGCCTTTGAACCCCGCCTGACGCGCAGGCGCTTGACCTTGACCGGCCATCAAACAATTGCCAAACAAGACTTCCGTGACCAACTCTGCGCTGAACTTGGAACCCGCTGCTGCGCGCTCCACGGCCGCCTTGATGGCCGCACCGCCCAAGTCGTGTGCGGCCAGCGACGCGAAGTCGCCCTGAAAGCTGCCCATGGGTGTGCGCGCTGCGCTAACAATGACGACGGGGTCATGTGAAGTGGTCATGTGAAGTACTCCTGTTAGATTGAAATTTGAGAAAGGCGTTACGCACCGCGTGGGTAACGTTTAAAGGCGCGTCGAAACACATCGACCACCTCGTGCGATCCGGTCATGGTGACGTCCATGTCTTTGACCAGGCCATCGTTCAAACCATAGACCCAGCCATGGACAGCAATTTTTTGGCCACGACCCCACGCGTCTTGCATGACGTTGGACAAAGCCACGTTGCCCACTTGCTCAATGACATTCATTTCGCACATGGCGTCTTCAAGTTGCTGTTGTGGCAAATGGTTCAAGCGTTGGCGATGGCGCAAACGCACATCTTGCACATGGCGCAGCCAGTTGTCGGCTAAGCCAATGCGGGTGCCGCGTGTAGCAGCCAGCACACCGCCGCAGCCGTAATGGCCCACCACCATGATGTGCTCCACTTTGAGCGCATCCACAGCGTATTGAATGACCGACAAGGCATTCAAGTCGGAGTGCACCACCACATTGGCCACGTTCCGATGCACAAACACTTCACCGGGCTCGAGGCCTGTGATTTGGTTGGCGGGCACGCGGCTGTCGGAACAGCCAATCCATAGATATTTGGGCGACTGTTGCTGCGCCAAATGATTGAAGAACCCAGGCTGCTCACGCTCCATGCGCTCGGCCCAAATCCGGTTGTTGTCAAAGAGATGTGAGAGATGTTTTGTAGTCATGCCTGCATTGTCTCAACGTTTGCAAAAATCCGAAGCATCGATCAGCATGTTTCCGCAAACAATTCACGGCCAATCAGCATGCGGCGAATTTCGCTGGTGCCGGCGCCAATCTCATACAGCTTGGCATCGCGCCACAAGCGGCCCAAGGGGTATTCGTTGATGTACCCATTGCCACCAAAAATCTGCACGCCTTCGCCGGCCATCCAGGTGGCTTTTTCGGCACACCACAAAATGACACTTGCGCAGTCTTTGCGCACTTGTCGCACGTGGTCGGTGCCCAGCATGTCGAGGTTTTTGCCTACGGTGTAGCAAAACGCACGGCCGGCTTGCAACACGGTGTACATGTCGGCCACTTTGCCTTGAATCAGTTGGAACTCACCAATGCTTTGACCAAACTGCTTGCGATCGTGTATGTAAGGCACCACGTTGTCCATCACCGATTGCATGATGCCCAATGGCCCCGCGGCCAACACAGCACGCTCGTAATCCAAACCACTCATCAAAACTTTGGCACCCATGTTGAGGCCGCCCAAAATATTCTCTTCTGGCACTTCCACGTTTTGAAACACCAGCTCACCCGTGTGGCTACCGCGCATGCCCAGCTTGTCGAGCTTCTGCGCAACCGAGAAGCCCTTCATGCTTTTCTCGATCAAGAAGGCGGTGACGCCGCGCGCGCCCAACTCGGGTTCGGTTTTGGCATAGACCACCAAGGTGTCAGCATCGGGGCCGTTGGTGATCCACATTTTGTTGCCGTTGAGCACGTAGTAGCCACCTTTGTCCTCGGCTTTGAGTTTCATGCTGATGACGTCAGAGCCAGCGCCTGGCTCGCTCATGGCCAACGCACCCACGTGCTCGCCACTGATCAGCTTGGGCAAGTATTTTTGCTTTTGCGCGTCGGTGCCGTTGCGCTTGATTTGATTGACACACAAATTGCTGTGCGCGCCATACGACAAGCCCACACTGGCCGACGCGCGAGAAATTTCTTCCATGGCAATCATGTGTGCGAGGTAACCCATGTTGGCGCCGCCATAGACCTCTGGCACCGTGATGCCCAACACACCCACGTCGCCCATCTTGCGCCACAGGTCCATGGGGAACTGATCGGCGCGATCAATTTCAGCAGCACGGGGGGCAATTTCGGCTTGCGCAAAATCGCGGACCGCATCGCGCAAAGCGTCAATCTCTTCACCCAATTGAAAGTTAAGGCCAGGCATGTTCATGTTGCGATCTCCAAGCTGAATTTGAAATATTTGAATAAGGGTTGAGGGCCAACTCAATGGCAGTCAATAGGTTTGCGGTACCGGCACCAAGGTTTGCTGCATCACGGCACACATCGATTTTTGACCTTGGGCATCGAGGTGAAAAACTTCCGCCGTGGTGACGATGATGCGTTTACCGCCTTTGACCACCTTGCCCACTGCGCGAAGTTCACCCTCTTGGTGACCACTTAAAAAATTGATTTTGTATTCCACCGTGACCACCTCCATGCCTTCAGGCGCCACTGTCAGGCCGGCATAGCCGCCTGCAATGTCGGCCAATGCGCCCATGGCACCGCCATGAAAACCACCTTGCTGTTGCGTCACTTTTTCGCCATAGGGCAAGGCAATTTCAACTTCACCCCGTTCGACGCGCACCAGTGTGGCGTCTAAATGTTTCATCATGCCTTGCCGTGCAAAACTGGCAGCAATGCGCTTTGCAACGGGTGTAGAGAAGTCTGGCGCGTTCATGCGACTGACTTTTTCTGAGCCGCCTTATCGGCCCGCGCCAGCAAGGTGCGCGCATCTTTTTCATGCGTCTTCACCTCTTCCAGCGTGGCATGCAAGTCGGCCAACTGCGATTCCAGTTGCTGCCGGTGCTCGGCCAGCACCACCAAAAACTTTTTCAATTGCGGCCCGGTGTCGCGTGGGCTGTCGTACATGTCAATCAACTCTTTGGCTTCTGTGAGTGACAAGCCCAGACGTTTGGCGCGCAATGTGAGTTTGAGGCGTGTTCGGTCGCGCGAGGAATAAACTCGATTGCGGCCACCCGGGCCCGAGCGCTCAGGCTCCAGCAATCCCATGTCTTCGTAAAAACGAATGGCACGCGTGGTGAGGTCAAACTCTTTGGCCAGGTCGCTGATTGAAAATTGAGTTGCCATGCTGCTTACTTTCCTGCTTGCGCACAGGCGACAGACGGGGTCGTCTGGTGCGTCTTACAATGCCTCAAATGTAATTGACGTTAACGTAAACGTCAATGCACCAACGGGATTTTTCCCCAAGCCAAAATTGCCATGACCCAAACTGCCACGCCCTTCGCGCAAGCCAAACCAACAATTGACCCAGCCGATTTGATGGCTGGCGAAAAAGCCTTGCGTTTTCCGCTAGGCACAAATTTGCCAGAACTCGGTCAAGTCTTGGCAGTAGCGCCGGGTATTTGGTGGATTCGGATGGCATTGCCTTTTGCCTTGGATCACATCAATTTGTGGCTCTTGGCCGACACCGAAGAAACGCCAACAGGCGTAAGACACGGCTGGACGGTGGTGGATTGCGGTGTGACCAATCCAGGCACACAAGACGCATGGCGCCAAGTTTTGGAAGGCCCCATGAAGGGCTTGCCCATTTTGCGCGTGATCGTGACCCACATGCACCCAGACCACATGGGACTTGCACATTGGCTGTGCGCGCAATTCAATGCGCCTTTGTGGATGAGCGCCACTGAATACCAAGCAGCCCTTCTGGCCTCTAGCGGCGGCACCAATTTTGGTGGCCTGAGTACCCAAAAGTTTTTTGCCGATCACGGCTGGAACGATCCGGCAGATCAGCAACAAATCAAAGATCGAGTGTCTTACTACGCCAAGATGGTGCCTCAAGTCCCAGAGGCTTATCACCGCCTGATGCATGGCCGTGAACTGACCATTGGCGGCCATGCGTGGCATTGCATCAGCGGCTGGGGCCATTCACCCGAGCACATGGCGCTTTACTGCGAGGCCACACATGTGCTGATCAGCGGCGACATGGTGCTGCCCAAAATTTCCACCAACGTCAGTGTCTACGCGCAAGAACCCGAAGCCAACTCACTGGCCCTGTTCATGACATCGCTGCATCACTTCGACGCGTTGCCAGCAGACACCTTGGTGCTGCCATCGCACGGTCGGCCTTTTGTCGGCTTGCACACACGCACTGCCCAATTGCTGAAGCATCACGAAGATCGCATGGACGAGGTCTTGGCAGCTTGTAGCGAGCAAGCCGGCAGCGCGCACGACATGCTCAAAGTGATTTTTAAAAGGCCTTTGGATTTTCATCAGACCACCTTTGCCATTGGCGAATCTGTGGCACACCTGCATGCCTTGTGGTTTGCCGGAAAAATGTCTCGCGCCAAAGATGCGCAAGGTGTTTGGCGTTTCAAAACTGTGCGCTGAAAGCGCTGGTCAGTCCAGCGCCGCCGCGTTCAAGCCCAGTTGGCCAAGTTCTCTTTTTGCAGCGCTCGGCGGCGCGCCATGTGGTCGGGCAAGATTTCGGCCACCACTTTCCAAAATGCAGGGCTGTGGTTCATTTCGCGCAGATGCGCCAACTCATGGACCACCACATAGTCAATGGCCTCTGGCTTTAAGTGAATCAAGCGCCAATTGAGGCGAATGGCACCATCGATGCGCGCGCTGCCCCAGCGCGAACCCGCATTCGACAAACTGAGCTTGCGCCATTGCACGCCCATTTGCGGCGCAAAGAAATTCAAACGCGCTTCAAACAAGGCGCGCCCTTCGCGCATCAGCCACGCCTGAACGGCATCGCGAATTTGAGAGGCTTCGGCCGTCACGGGCAATGCCAGCCTGAGCTCAACGCCCTCCTGCAAGTCGCTGCGATGCAATTCACTGCGTCCCACTTCGGGACTGAGTCGCAAGCGGATGGATGCACCCAAGTAATCCAAGCAAGCACCATCGGTCCACTCAATTTGTCGGATGTTCTTTTGCCGCTCCTGCACTTCAACCCATTTGCGAAGCACCCATTCGCCGCGCTCTTGCAAACCCAGCTCAACCTCTTTCAAGGTGACCCACTTGGGCGCACGAACTTCCAAACCATCGGGCCCCACGACAAAACCAATCGACCGCCTGCGAACGCGCTGGAACAAATAACTCACACGCACGCCTGCCAACACCGCTTCGCGGTTGGCGCGGGGATGCGTCAAAGGCGCCACACCATGCAAGGGCACTGTGTCGAGTGACGGCGATTCGATCAGAGGCCTTGCAGGCAAGGTCTCTGAGACGCTAGAGGGCGCAGGCCTGGGCCTTGGTGTTGGTGGCGGCACAGCCGCCACAGGTGAGGGACTTAAAAAATCAAGAACAAGTTGCAGCGGATTGCGCATCGGTGTTCTGCGTCCCAGCTTTATGCGGCAGGCGATGAAGACGCTGGATAGGCTTCAGGATCAAGGCGTCTCATTTCGGCTTCAATCCAGTTTTCGACTTCTTGCATCAACTCTTCGGGTTGCCGTCCCTCACTGGAGATGGCTTTGCCAATGGAGATGTCAACAACGCCCGGCTTCTTGATGAATGCCTTGGTGGGCCAACACTTGGCCGAAGTGACGGCAATGGGAATGACCGGCACCCCAGCCTCGATGGCCAAACGTGTGCCGCCCGTTTTGTAAACGCCTTTTTGACCGCGTGGAATGCGCGTGCCTTCCGGAAACATGATGACCCATACACCTTGGTCCATCAAGCGCTTGCCTTGCGACACCACTTTTTGAAAGGCCTGCGCACGCTGACTGCGATCGATGTGGATCATGTCCATGCGTCCCATGGCCCAGCCAAAAAACGGCACGCTGAGGAGTTCTTTTTTAAACACATAGGCCAAGGGGTGCGGCATGATGGCCGGCATCAAAAATGTTTCCCATGTGGACTGATGCTTCACCAACAGAATGACGGGGTCTTTTTCGCCAACGGGCAAATTTTCCATGCCCGTGATGCGGTTTTGAATGCCCAAAATATAAGTGCCACTGTTGATGGCATTGCGCAACCAAGCCGCACACCACCAGTACAACCGGCTGCTGCTCATGAACAGGGAGGCCACCACCACCACCAAAGCCCAAGGGATGACCGTGATGGTCATCCACAGCATGTGCACGAGTGAGCGTATGAAGTTCATAAAACAGGTTCCGACGATTTTTTCAAAAGCGCATCCACAAAGGCATTGAGATCTGTATGCATCTGCGTACCCTTTGGGAATGTGGGTGGCAAAGCGGCACCGCGCAAAACTTCAGATCGGCCTGTGAGCACCAAATGGGGCTTGCACCCAGCGGCTTCTGCGGCTTGCATGTAGCGCAGACTGTCCCCCACCAAGGGCACCTCTTTGACATCGATGCCAAAGCGGTCAGCCACTTGCTCGATCAATCCTGGCAAGGGCTTTCTGCACGTACAGACATCTTCGGGCGCATGCGGGCAGTAAAAAATCGCATCGATGCGCCCACCCACTGCAGCCAATTGTTTCAGCATGCGTTTGTGGATGGCGTTCAAAGAAGCCACATCTAACAAACCACGGCCTAAGCCCGACTGGTTGGTGGCGAGCACCACATGGTAACCAGCATGATTCAGTCGACCCACCGCTTCCAGTGCACCAGGCAACGCTTGCCACTCTTCAGGCGACTTGATGAACTCATCACTGTCGTGATTGAGTGTTCCATCGCGGTCGAGGATGACAAGCTTGATGTGTTGCACTGTTGGGTGTACTCGGTTATGCCAAACGGGACAAGTCGGCTACGCGGTTCATGGCGACGTGCAAGCACTTGAGCAAACCTTGTCGGTTCAAGCGCACATCCATCTCTTCAGCGTTGACCATGACATCGTCAAAGAACGCGTCGACGGGCGAGCGCAAGGCCGCCAAGGTTTGCAAGGAGCCCGTGTAGTCACCCGCGTTGAACAAGGCCTCTGACTCAGGCAACAAACGCTGCATCACCGCATGCAAAGCTTGCTCGGCTGTTTCTTTGAGCAAGGCAGGGTTGACATGTGGATCGACTTCATCGGCCTTTTTCAAGATGTTGCCAATGCGCTTGTTGGCCGCAGCCAAAGCGGGGCTTTCGGGCAAAGCCGCAAAAGCACGCACAGCCGCCAACAACTTGGGCATTTGGCCCAAGCGTGCAGGATGCAAAGCCAACACCGCGTCCACTTCTTGTGCGCTGTAACCTTGCTCGCGCAATGCGCCAGCCAAACGGTCAAACAAGAACGTGGTGAGGGCCTCAGAAGGATCGGTGATCTTGTCGCCAAACACGGGGACTGACAAAGCCAAGAGCTGACGCCAATCGAGCGCCAAATCTTTTTCCATCAACATGCGAATGACACCCAAGGCGTGACGGCGCAGCGCAAACGGATCTTTGTCGCCACTTGGCAAATTGCCAATGCCAAACATGCCCACCAAGGTTTCGAGTTTGTCGGCCAAGGCCACGACCAAGCCCACGTTGTTGCGCGGCAATTCGTCGCCTGCGAAGCGCGGACGATAGTGGTCTTCAATGGCGTCGGCAATGTCATTGGACAAGCCGTCGTGGCGCGCATAGTAGCCCCCCATGATGCCTTGCAACTCTGGAAACTCGCCCACCATGTCGGTCAGCAAATCGGTTTTGGCCAACTGTGCGGCGGTGTCTGCAGCTTGCGCCAGCGCGTCGCCACCGAGGGCTTGGCCCAAGGCTTTGGCAATGCCGCGCACGCGCGCCATGCGCTCACCTTGTGTGCCCAGTTTGTTGTGGTACACCACCTTGTTCAAACCTTCCACGCGCGAGGCCAATGTTTTCTTGCGATCTTGATCGAAGAAAAACTTGGCATCGGCCAAGCGCGGGCGCACCACGCGCTCGTTGCCACCAATCACCGCACTGGCATCGGATGGCGAAATGTTGCTGACGACCAAGAACTGGTGCGTGAGCTTGCCTTCTGCCGTGAGCAATGGGAAGTATTTTTGATTGGCTTTCATGGTCAGGATCAAACACTCCTGCGGCACTTCCAAAAACTGTTTTTCAAATTCGCAGGTGAGCACATTGGGGCGCTCAACCAAGGCCGTGACTTCATCCAACAAGGCTTCGTCTTCAATGGCTTTGGCACCGCCGCCCACTTTGGCTGCAGCCGCATTGAGTTGCTTGACGATTTCTGCGCGGCGCTCGGAAAAGCTGGCAATGACCGCGCCGTCTCGGGCCAAAGTAGCGGCATAACTGTCGGCGTCTTGAATGACGACAGGCGACACACTGGCTTCAAAGCGATGGCCGTGTGTTTGCTGACCGGCTCTCAAGCCCAGTGTTTTGACAGGGACCACGTCTTTGCCGTGCAAAGCCACCAAACCGTGCGCAGGCCGTACAAAGTTAACGCTGGTCCAGCCGGGCATGTCGCAGTCTGTTTCCAACTGATAGGTCATGACTTTGGGAATAGGCAACTTGGCCAAGCTTTCGTCCAAGGCTTTTTGCAAACCTTGCAACAGGTTCGCACCTTTGGCCACGCTGTCGTAAAACAAAGCGTCGGCTTTGCCATCGGGCGCGCGTTTCAATGCAGCCACCACCGCAGCCGGATTGCTGATGTCTGCACCAAGTGCTTGCAACTTTTTGAGCAAGGCGGGCGTGGCATTGCCGCTGGCATCGAGGCCAACGGTCACTGGCATCAGCTTTTGTTGAATGGCTTTATCGGCGGCTTGTGCGGCCACTTGCGTGACATGCGCGGCCAATCGACGTGGCGAGGCGTAGGCTGTCACCACAGATTGTGCGGCGGTTAAACCGGCGTCGCGCAATTGCTCGAACAACACATTGGCAAATGATTCGCCCAATTTTTTGAGTGCCTTGGGAGGCAGCTCTTCTACAAACAGTTCAACGAGAAGGTTTTGATGTGTCATTTTGATGTTTACCTTCAGGCTGCTTTTTTGCTCAAAGCATTCAATTGCTCGACCCACTCGCGCGGCGCCATGGGGAAGCCCAAACGCTCGCGGCTCTCAAAATAGCTTTGTGCAACGGCGCGGGCCAAATTGCGAATGCGGCCAATGTAGGCTGCACGCTCAGTGACGCTGATGGCACCACGCGCATCCAGCAAGTTGAAAGTGTGTGCACCTTTGAGCACTTGTTCGTAAGCGGGCAAAGCCAACTGCGCGCCAATCAAATGCTGCGCTTGTTTTTCGTAAGCAGAGAATGCTGTGAACAAGAACTCAGCGTCGGCGTGTTCAAAGTTGTAAGTGGACTGCTCCACCTCGTTTTGGTGATACACATCGCCGTAGCTAAGGGTGTCGGTCCACTTCAAGTTGTAAACATTGTCGACACCTTGCAGGTACATGGCCAAGCGCTCAAGGCCATACGTAATTTCGCCGGTGATGGGTTTGCAATCAATGCCGCCCACTTGTTGGAAGTAGGTGAACTGCGTCACTTCCATGCCATTGAGCCAAACTTCCCAACCCAAGCCCCAAGCGCCCAAGGTTGGATTTTCCCAATCGTCTTCGACAAAACGAATGTCGTTCTTTTTGAGATCAAAACCCAAAGCTTCGAGCGAGCCCAAATACAAATCCAAAATATTGGAAGGTGCGGGTTTCAAGACCACTTGGTACTGGTAGTAGTGCTGCAAACGATTTGGGTTTTCGCCATACCGACCATCTTTAGGCCGACGGCTAGGCTGCACATACGCCGCCTTCCATGGCTCGGGGCCAATGGCACGCAAAAAGGTGGCAGTGTGCGAAGTACCCGCACCCACTTCCATGTCATAGGGCTGCAACAACGCACACCCCTGAGCATCCCAGTAGGACTGCAATTTCAAAATGATTTGTTGGAAGGTCAACATGGCTGAAAAAAGTTAGGCCCCCGTACGTCGGTGGCAACCCTTGATTTTAAAGCGCCTGAGACCCAGAGCGCCGAAAAAACGCACCCAAAACAAGAACAATTGAGCCGCAAATCAACCAAAGCGGCCACAAACCCCATTGCGAGGTCCACTGTGCATAAGGCGTCAACCCCGTGCGCCCCTCAAACTCCCCGACCAACGCGCCGCGCGTGAAAACAGGCAATGAGGCGATCACCTCGCCTTTGGCGTCAATCAAAGCGGTCAATCCCGTGTTGGTAGCACGGATGACAGGCCGCTGAAACTCCAAAGCACGTATTTTGGAGATGGCTGCATGTTGAGCCGGCGCAGTGGTGTGGCCAAACCACGCCAAATTGCTCATGTTGACCAACACGGTGGGCGCCCGCTCTTCATTCGCAAAATAGCGCGCCACTTCCTCGCCAAACAGGTCTTCATAGCAAATTTGCGGCAGCAACCGCTGCCCCTGCCAAGACAGCACGCTGGCACTTGAACGCTGCTGTCCAAAATCGCTCAGGGGAATGTTCATAAGGCGCACAAACCATTGAAAAAATGGCGGCACAAATTCGCCAAAGGGCACCAAGTGTTGCTTGTCGTAGCGGTACTTGTGCGTGTCTTGACCCAAGGCCAGTACAGAGTTGCTGTAACCCACGTTGGCACCACCCATTGGCAAGCCGATCAATGCCAATTGAGCGGGTACCTGTCGACCTGAAGCAAGCCCAGACGCTTGGTATTTGTTGTTCAGCTTTTGCCAGTAAGCGGGCGGCAGTTGTTGCGGCAACACGGGGATAGCGGTCTCAGGGGTCACGACCAAGGCCTCGGTATTGGACAACAGTTGGGCCGCATACCAATTCAGCGCCACTGGGACGCCTTGCCCTGGCATGAACTTCTCGTCTTGTGGAATATTGCCCTGCAACAAGCGGACGGTCATGGTTCCAGCGGGCTGCGTGAACTCTTGCGACATGCGCTGAAGCGACAAGGGCAGCACCACGGCCAACGTCACCCCGAGGGACAACAACCCTCGCCATGCGTGCGTGCGACGCGCCATCAGCACAGAAATCAGAAGGGGCACCCCCATGGCCAATAGCGCCGCCACCGCACCCATGCCGTACACCCCTACCCACGGCGCATAAACCGACAAAACGCTTTGTCCATGCGCATAGCCCCCGGCACCCCACGGAAAGCCAGTGAACCACTGGCCGCGAGCCAACTCGGCCAATGTCCAAAGTGCCGCAAACAGCAACCCACCCGCCAAGGCCAAGTTGAATTCAGACCACATCAAGAAAGATTTGGCGTGGGTGGCGTAACGACCTTCTTGATGGCGTGCCTTCCAAAGCCAACGACGATAGACAAACACCCAAGCGCCACCCGCAATTGCAAAATAAATGGCCAAAGCCATGGCCAACACCAGAACAGCCAAACACGCCAACCACGAGGGCAATCCGCCATATTGATGCATCGACACATAAAGCCAACCCCAAGTTGACGACATCGCCGCTGCGGCAAACACGCCTGCGATCTTCATGCCCGTCACCCATGCGCGTCCGACGGGGCGCCGCGCTGTTGACAGTTCAGACTCTTGGGAGGCTGTTTGCAGAAGCAAGGCGCTTAGGCACGCCAAGCTTAAACACTGCAAAGCGCCAAAGGATTGCCCCGAAATGCCCAAGACATCGCCAAACGCGAAGGCTGGCCATGCCATTGAAAAACCATGCAAAACACCGGCCAACAATGAAGCGCCGAATGTCCACATGTTTATTTTTTGACGCGCGAAATGGGAGAGACCTTGAACCATCGAACCGCACCACCGCGTGTGTGCAAAACCACAAATTCCAACCCAGACAAGCTGAATCGTTCTCCGCGTTTTGGCACATGCCCCATCTCATGCGCGATCAAGCCACCGATGGTGTCAAAGTTGTGCGTTTCTTCATCCATCACTTCTGGATTTAGCTTGACACCAAAGGCCTCCGAGACACGCTCCAAGGAGGTGTCGCCGCTGACGCGGTAGGTTTGATCGGCCAACCCAAAGATGTCGCCCGCTTCTTCTTCGATGTCGAATTCGTCCTCAATTTCACCCACAATTTCTTCAAGCACATCTTCAATGGTGATGAGGCCGGCCGTGCGGCCAAACTCGTCAATCACGATGGCCAGATGCTGCCGGTTGTCTCTAAACTGCCTGAGCAAATCATTCAGCCCTTTGCTTTCAGGCACAAACACCGCAGGCCGCAACAGCGCGCGAATGTTCAGCTCCGGCGCACGTTGCAATTTGAGTAAATCTTTGGCCATCAAAATGCCAATGATGTTTTCGCGATCGTCTTCGTAAACAGGGAAACGGGAGTGCGCCGTGTCGATGACCTGATGCAACAACTCATCAAAAGGCGCATCAATCGACAACAACTCCATGCGCGGTGCCGCCACCATGGCTTCGCCAGCCGTCATGTCTGCCATTCGAATCACACCTTCCAGCATGAAGCGGCTTTGGGCATTGATGATGTCGTTGTCCTCGGCCTCCGCGAGGGTCTCGATCAATTCGTCTTTGGAATCGGGGCCAGGGTGAATGAACTCAGCCAGCTTTTGCAAAAAAGAGCGTTTGTCTTCGCGCTTTGATTCGCGTTTGTCGTCACGTTCATTCAAACGCACAGGATGAGGGTCGGTCACAGTCAAAGTGGCAAAAGGCCGTTGTGGAAGAGCCTCTAGGATAGCGGATTAAACGCCAGATTGGTGACGTGACTCGCGCACACCTTTTCGCACATCTTGTAGCGTTTTCAAGAGACGCATGAATTGTTGCGCCCGCGCTTTGATTTGGAAATCTAAATCAGCCATGCCTTCCTCCAAAAATTCATGGACTTGACTGTCCAAATTGGCAGGCGGCAAGCTGAGATAGGCATCACTTTCACTGCCATCTCGCTCCACACGCGCCCCGGCTTTTCTGGCAATTTTGAGCATGGGTGTGTTTTCACTTAAAGCGTGAATGAACAACAAGGCCACCCCTTGGTTTCGGGCGTGGATCACGGCTCGTTTGAACAATCGACCGCCCAGCCCACGCCCACGCATTTTCAAATCAACCGACACACCAAACTCGGCACAGGTGGCCCACTGTGGATCGACCGAAAAGGCCAAATGCGCCATGGAAACAATCTCTAAACGTCGGTTGAAAACACCATAGATGTCGTCGCGGACAAAATCCAATTTAGACACGTATGCATCAATTTGCTCATCGGTCGCAGGATAACCAAAGCGCAGGTAACGGTCTTGATTTCCGAGGCTTTTCAAATGCGCAGCGATCTTGGGCCGATGCTTGACGCTCAGAATCCGGATGGGGATCCACTGCGTCCAACGGCGCCACAGCAATTTGGTGAAAGCAGAGAGTTTTGTCATAAGGGTTTACCCGCATTCTTGCATACCTTTGCATTTCTGTCTTGAACAGGCGCATTGCGAGGCTGAAACCTTTGTCGCTTTGGGGACGAAATCGAGATTTCCTGCTTGGTTCAGGGGTAATGCCTCATGGGCAACTTACAGCAAATTGACGACAATGCAGGAAATCCTAGGAGCAGTACATGGACAAGATTTGGCTTAAAAATTACCCCGCCAACGTTAAACACGAGATCGATCCCAATGAATATGCCTCATTGACCGATTTGCTCACGCGCGCATTTCAACACCATGGTGACAGTCCTTTCTCCGTTTGCATGGAGCGTTGGATGACTTACCGAGAGCTTGATCAGCTCTCCCAAGCGCTGGGTGCGTGGTTCCAATCGCAGGGGTTCAAACCAGGCGATCGCATTGCCCTGATGCTGCCCAATATTCCGCAGTTTGCCGTCACCATGGCGGCCATCTTGCGCGCCGGTTACACCTGTGTCAACGTCAACCCGCTGTACACCGCACGAGAGTTGCAACATCAGCTCAAAGACTCTGACGCAACAGCCATTGTCATTTTAGAAAACTTTGCTCACACCTTGGCCGAAGTCATTGAGCAGACGAACATCAAGCATACAGTGCTGGCGTCTATGGGTGATTTGCTGGGCCCTGTTTATGGTCGCTGGATCACGTTTGCCGTTCGTCATTTGGCAAAAATGGTGCCCGAGTTTGAATTGCCTCTGAATGAGCAACGCAAAGTGACATCTTTCAAAGACGCCATTGCAGCTGGTCGCCATCAAGCTTTCAAGGCTGTTCCCCAAACATTGGACGACATTGCATTCCTACAGTACACGGGCGGCACCACGGGCTTGTCCAAGGGCGCCGTACTGACACATCGAAACATTGTTGCCGCCATTTTGCAAGCTGAAACATGGTTTGCTCCGGCGCTTGAGCGGCTGCCCGATTTGCGGAAAGTAAACAGCATTGCGGCTCTGCCGCTGTATCACATCTTTGCATTAACTTTGTGTTTCTTGGCCATCCGTCAAGGCTCACACCTCACCTTGGTTCCCAACCCACGCGATTTCGCCAAGTTCATTGAAACACTCAAAAAGCGCCCCTTTCACATGCTGCCAGGTGTGAACACTTTGTTCAATGCCTTGATGCAACATCCAATGTTCAAGACCGTTGATTTTTCCAACTTGTGTTTAACGCAAGCCGGCGGCATGGCGGCCTCAGAAGGCACTGCTCGGTCTTGGCAAGCAGCAACGGGCAGTGCCATGATCGAAGGTTGGGGCATGAGTGAGACGTGTGCCATTGGAACCAACAACCCCGTCACTCGCACCACATTCAGCGGCACCATTGGATTACCGTTACCCAGTATCGAATTGGCCATCAAGGACGATGAAGGCAACAGCCTGGCGCAAGGTGAATCTGGTGAAATTTGCATTCGAGGCCCGAACGTCATGGTCGGCTACTACAACCAAGAAGAGGAAACACGCAAGGCATTCACTCCTGATGGCTACATGCGCACAGGCGACGTCGGCATCATGGACGAAGAGGGCTACTTCAGAATTGTCGATCGCAAAAAGGACATGATCATTGTCAGCGGCTTCAATGTGTTCCCATCTGAACTTGAAAATGTCATTTCACTTTGCCCGGGTGTCATAGAGTGTGCAGCCATTGGCATTCCAGATGCCATGCAAGGTGAAGCGATCAAAGTTTTTGTGGTTCGAAGCGACAGCATGCTGACTGAAGATGCCGTTGCACGTTATTGCCATGACAACCTCACGGGTTATAAGCGTCCTAAGTACATCGAGTTCCGCGATGAACTCCCCAAATCAAATGTAGGCAAAATTCTGCGCAGAGAATTGCGCAGCAATACCCACTGATCCATTAGCTTTCAAGTTTCAGGCCCTTGCGGTCTGATCTCTTGAAATTTAAATCGATGCAAGACGTGTTCAACATTCCTGGCCTGAAAGTCTTTGAACGTGGGTGGTTGTCGGCCAACAACATCCTTCTGACCGATGCAGATTCATGCACGCTGATTGACAGTGGTTACGTGATACACCAACAGCAAACGCTATTGCTGGTACAAAATGCATTGGGATCTCGCCCGCTTGACAGGTTGGTAAATACCCACTTACACAGCGATCATTGCGGGGGTAATGCATTGCTACAAAGCCTTTACCCAAATTTGATCACACTCATACCACCTGGTGAATCACGTGCGATTGAACAATGGGATACTGAGGCCCTCAGCTATGAGGCCACAGGACAAATGTGTCCGCGATTTGGGTTTAACGGTTTGCTTTCGGCGGGGCAGTTGTTGCAGATGGCCGGGCTGGAGTGGCAAGTGCTGTCTGCGCCAGGGCATGACCCCCACTCTGTCATCCTGTTTGAACCTCAGCATCGTGTTTTGATATCTGCCGATGCTTTGTGGGCCAATGGCTTTGGCGTGGTTTTTCCAGAATTAGAGGGGCTTGCTGCTTTTGAGGAGGTTGCAAAAACCTTGGATTTGATTGAATCACTCCAACCTGAATGGATCATTCCAGGTCATGGTGCGGTCTTCAAAGGAGTCGGTGAGGCACTCTCCAATGCACGTCACAAACTGGATGGATTTATACAAAATCCTGCAAAACATGCCAAGTATGGTGCCAAGGTATTACTGAAATTCAAGTTGCTTGAATTGAATCAGATTGCAACACACACATTCATAAAATGGGCAACACAAGTTCGATACTTTAAATTGCTGCATCAAACATACAGTCCAGACATTAGTGTGACTGAGTGGGTGATGACGATGCTAAGAGACTTAGAGAAAAGCAAAGCACTTGAATTTCATGATCAATTGATCGTGAATATTTAAACACTACACAAAGTTACTTCAACAGTAACTGGCCATTGAGCCGGAAAAAATGCAAAAAAAAACGCCCCATATTTCTATGGGGCGTTTCTCGCTATAAGAGCCTGACGATGTCCTACTTTCACACGGGAACCCGCACTATCATCGGCGCTGAATCGTTTCACTGTCCTGTTCGGGATGGGAAGGAGTGGTACCAATTCGCTATGGTCATCAGGCAAAACTTTTGTGCTCGTCTGACCACCACGGTCAAACCAGCAAATTCACAGAGTTCGAATTAGATCGGCTTTTCAGCCATATTTTGAATGCGTCAAACTTGGCATAACTTCCTTGATCATGAAGCTGCTTACCTGAATAAATTCAAGCAAACAACCGATCAAAGTTATAGGGTCAAGCCGCACGAGCAATTAGTATCAGTTAGCTTAACGCATTACTGCGCTTCCACACCTGACCTATCAACGTCCTGGTCTTGAACGACTCTTTAGGGGGCTCAAGGCCCCGGCAGATCTCATCTTGAAACGAGTTTCCCGCTTAGATGCTTTCAGCGGTTATCTCTTCCACACTTAGCTACTCGGCAATGCCACTGGCGTGACAACCGATACACCAGAGGTGTGTCCACTCCGGTCCTCTCGTACTAGGAGCAGGCTTCCTCAAATCTGCAGCGCCCACGGAAGATAGGGACCAAACTGTCTCACGACGTTTTAAACCCAGCTCACGTACCTCTTTAAATGGCGAACAGCCATACCCTTGGGACCGGCTACAGCCCCAGGATGAGATGAGCCGACATCGAGGTGCCAAACACCGCCGTCGATATGAACTCTTGGGCGGTATCAGCCTGTTATCCCCAGAGTACCTTTTATCCGTTGAGCGATGGCCCTTCCATACAGAACCACCGGATCACTATGTCCTGCTTTCGCATCTGCTCGACTTGTCAGTCTCGCAGTTAAGCACGCTTATGCCATTGCACTATCGTCACGATGTCCGACCGTAACTAGCGTACCTTCGAACTCCTCCGTTACGCTTTGGGAGGAGACCGCCCCAGTCAAACTGCCTACCATGCACTGTCCCCGATCCAGATAATGGACCTAGGTTAGAACCTCAAACACACCAGGGTGGTATTTCAACGTTGGCTCCACCGAAACTAGCGTCCCGGCTTCAAAGCCTCCCACCTATCCTACACAGATCTGTTCAAAGTCCAATACAAAGCTACAGTAAAGGTTCATGGGGTCTTTCCGTCTTTCCGCGGGGAGATTGCATCATCACAAACATTTCAACTTCGCTGAGTCTCAGGAGGAGACAGTGTGGCCATCGTTACGCCATTCGTGCAGGTCGGAACTTACCCGACAAGGAATTTCGCTACCTTAGGACCGTTATAGTTACGGCCGCCGTTTACCGGGACTTCGATCAAGAGCTTGCACCCCATCAATTAATCTTCCGGCACCGGGCAGGCGTCACACCCTATACGTCCACTTTCGTGTTTGCAGAGTGCTGTGTTTTTAGTAAACAGTCGCAGCCACCTATTTTTTGCAACCCATTCACGCTTCGTTGTTCACTACACGCTACTAGGGCACACCTTCTTCCGAAGTTACGGTGTCAATTTGCCGAGTTCCTTCTCCCGAGTTCTCTCAAGCGCCTGAGAATACTCATCTCGCGCACCAGTGTCGGTTTGCGGTACGGTCGATTACAAGCTGAAGCTTAGTGGCTTTTCCTGGGACCCCGTTTGGTTACTTCGCGAACATGTTCGCTCGATCAACAGCCTCGGTATATGACACGCGGATTTGCCTACGTGTCGCCTACTTCTGTCTAAACCGGCACTTCCAACCGCCGGATAACCTAGTAAGATCCGTCCCCACATCGCACTTGTAATCGGTGCAGGAATATTGACCTGCTTCCCATCAGCTACGCATCTCTGCCTCGCCTTAGGGGCCGACTTACCCTACGCCGATGAACGTTGCGTAGGAAACCTTGCGCTTACGGCGAGCGGGCTTTTCACCCGCTTTAACGCTACTCATGTCAGCATTCGCACTTCTGATACCTCCAGCAGCCTTTACAAGCCACCTTCACAGGCTTACAGAACGCTCTCCTACCACTTGCAATAAATTGCAAATCCGCAGCTTCGGTAACTGGCTTAG
>ERZ1034363.322-NODE-322-length-34274-cov-6.390619_pt1 | contig 34274 bp, 27 predicted proteins | sample MGYA00520616_ERZ1034363 | MGnify/ENA primary metagenome ERZ1034363 (study PRJEB33736, sample SAMEA104284506) | Azolla filiculoides | biome: Urban; feature: Water surface; material: Ditch water | place: Netherlands | collected 2015-10-28 | depth 0-0.1 m ... | reverse complement strand
ATTTTATTAGGTTGATTCAGTACTTTATGATTTGGTGCTAAGAAAGTAACTTTCGCGTTTTCATCCGTAACTCTTTCGTTGGATAATTTTAATTCAAAGGGCGCTATTTCTTTGGTAATTAAATTATTAGTTGTGTTGTATTGAACTATTAGATTACCTCCGTTAGCCACATAATCAAATAATATTTTATTCTTATATTTTAATTCATCCACTACATTAAAAGCTCTAATTCCTAAAATTACCGCATCAAATTGTTTAATAGTTGCTTCCGTAATTTCACTTGGATGAATGGTAGCAACTTTAAAACCTAGATTTTCTAAGTTTTTGTGCACTTCGTCTCCTGCTCCCATAATATATCCTATGTTTTTACCTTTCGTTTCAATGTCCAATTTCACTAATTTTGATTCCGATGGAACTAAAATGGTTTGTTTAGGGATGTGAGGATATTGAATACTAACAAGTTCTTGATCTAAAATGGTGTTTTCAATTTGAACCTTTGTTTTTAGTGTGGTAGCAATTTCTGGTTTTGTTGGGTATAGTGTAAATGTATATTTCTTTTCTTCATTTTTTGAGGTAATTTCAAACGGAATCTCTTTAGGACTTACTTTCCAATCTGCCGGAATTACAACACTTACTATACCTTTAACATTGGGTTTATGTGCTTTAATCGCTACAACTATTTCTTTAGATTGTGTACCGTTGAAAATAATTACTTCAGGTTCAATTTTAGTAGTAACAGCAGGTAAAACAGTAAACGGAACATAAGTTTCTCCATCGTCTGGATTGTTGAATTTATAACAAATGTTTTTTACAAATTCTATCGTTTTACCTTCTATTTCGACGGTAAAAACAACTGGGAATTGTACCGTAACTTCAGGAAGAATACGAATGGATTTATCTGATACATGATACATTCCTTCTGTCTTTGGTTCTTTTAACCAAAATAAGTTTGAATAATCAACAACTTCACCAACCTGTACATTTTTTAGTTGAAAGCTTATCTTTTCATTGTTTTTTAAGGCAATATTTTTCGTATCAGTTGGAACTTCTAAAGCTTTCACGGATATTAATTTAGCATTCGATTGACTTCGATTAATGACTTCAATATTGATGTTGAATGGGCTATCTTTTGTTGTGGTTTCTGTATCTGCAACTGCTTCCATAAATAAGCCACTACAAGCTTCCATTATTTTAATGATTTGTTTGGATTTGATGGATTTCCAATGCGCATCTTCTAATTTCTGAATCAAATCATATGCTTTTATCAAATTAGGGATATGAACAGACGGGTTTTCGAAGTTGAAATTTTGCTCCATCTCATTTAATATTGCACCGATTTCTGTACCGCCTTTTACGCGATTCCAAGACGTGTCAATTCCTTCAAATAGGTTTGCATTATTGGGTAAATCACCTTTTAAGAGTTCTAAATATTCGGTTTCATCACCACGGCTTCCAATGGTTCCAAAACCTTGGCATTTGTGCTGACTGCGACTCAAAGCTGCTATTTCATTGTTACTTTTTCCTTTTAACGGATAATAAACATTGGAGTTTATAGCCAATAATTTTGATTTGTCAGCGGCATCAAATGCTTCCTGACTTCCGTAAAACCACCATGAAGTATTGAAAAAGATTCGTTTGGGTTTGTATTTTACCAAATCATACGCTTCCAAACTTAACATTGCTGATGCAGTATGATGTCCGTGAGTTGTTCCAGGCGTACTGTGATTAAAACGATTAATGATAATATCTGGTTGAAAGGTTTCAATGACCTGTACAACGTCTTCTAATACTTCATTTTTATTCCAAATGGCAAAGGTTTCATTCGGTTCTTTAGAAAATCCAAAATCATTGGCACGGGTAAAAAACTGTTCCCCTCCATCAATTCTTCTAGCGGCTAATAACTCTTGTGTTCTAATTGCGCCTAGTTTTTCTCTTAATTCGGTTCCAATTAAATTTTGCCCGCCATCACCACGGGTAAGCGATAAATAAGCCGTTTGAGCGTGATAATAATTAGAAAAATAGGTAATCAATTTGGTGTTCTCATCATCTGGATGAGCCGCCACATACAATACTTTGCCTAAAAAATTTAGTTTTTGTACTTGTTCATAAATTTCCACTGAACTCAGTTTTTGAGGAGCTTGTGCAAATGTTGTGATGCTTGTGAATACAAAAAGGAGTAAAGTAATGTTTCTATTCATTGTGATGGTTTTGATTCAAAAATAAGGAAATAAAAAAAAGGAAGTTTTAATTGCTCCCTTTTTAACACTATTTTATTAATTGATTTAATCAAAAAATTCTTTTTCTTCAGCGATTCTATAAATTACTGAAATGCCTTTCTGCATTAATAAATTATTGGGATAGGTTATCATTTCGCCATCTGTAGATTTTAAAATCACATAAAAAGCTTTGATATCAACAATTTCTCCTTCTACAGGAAAATCTTTGTCGTGTACTTTAATTTTATCTCCAATTTTAAATGGATACGAAAAGAAAATGATAATTCCAGCGGTAATGTTACTCAATATAGACCATTGGGCAAACGATGCCACACCAACTACAGCAAATACAGATGAAATAAATAGTAAAATTTGATCTTTCTTTACTCCCCAAATGATTACAATGGATATAAGTGCTAAAATCCCTAATAGTAAGTTGATGTATTTGATAACCAAATTTGTACGGTGTTCTAATATTTCATTCAAATTGGCATATTTACGCACAATTTTACTGCTTACTACTCTAAAAATGATGTATAAAAAAAGCACCAATAGAGTAGCAATCTCTTCATGTAAATAGGGATTTTCGATTAGTTTAAACATAATGCATTAATTTTTGAAATAACATTTCTGTGGGCAAACCAACAACATTGGTATAGGAACCTTCTATTTTAGCAATTCCAATTAAACCAATCCAATCTTGAATACCATAACTACCTGCTTTATCAAACGGTTTGTATCGGTCTAAATAATAACGAATATGCTCCTCCGATAGTCTACCAAAGGTTACTTTTGTCACACAATGAAAGGTTTCGGTTTTAGCTAATGTTTTCATACAAACTGAAGTAATGACTTGATGTGTTTGATTGGCTAATGCTTGTAGCATCTTGAAAGCATCATCATAATCTTTTGGCTTACCCAAAGCTTTTTCATTCAACCAAACAATTGTATCGCTGGTAATTAGAATATCATTTTCATTTAATTCGTTTTCAAACGCATTGGCTTTTAATTCGGCTAAGAAATTAGTGATTTCTTCCGCTTTTAAATGATCGGGATAAATTTCTTCCACTTCTTTTAATCGAATAGTGAAAGTCAAATCCATTTCTTTAAAAAACTGTTGCCTTCTCGGTGAACCCGAAGCCAAAATAATGTTTTTATGTTGTAAGATGTTGTTAAGCATATTTTACATTCAATACAATTACCGCAACAGATAGTATGCCAAAGAATAAAACAATTTTTAATAAGTTACTTAAAACGTGATACTCTTTTTTCTCATTAGCTTGAATTAGTTTAACGCCAAGAAAAATAAGTGGGCCTACTATAAAAACTAAGCCATAATACAACACATAGTCCAATTCAAAAAGATGCACTTTTATGTAATATACCAAAAGCGCAATAGCCGTTAGTGTTAAAATGCCCACAAGAATTTTGGTTTTGTTTATTCCAATTGCAATGGGTAAGGTATTGATGCCTGTTGCACTATCTCCATCCATATCTTCTAAATCTTTAACCAATTCTCGAATCAAATTGATGATAAACGCAAAAATAGCGTAGTCAACTAAAATATTAAACGCTTCACCCATTCTGATTTTGTTATCCATATCAGTAGCAGGAAAAATATCAAATAAAGCAATAATTAGGATGCTTACCGATAATAAAAACGCTACAATTACATTTCCTAAAAGCGGAATTTGTTTCAAATTAGTGGCATACACATATAACAATGTAGCTACTAAAATAAACAGGGATGCAAAGGTTGGTTTATAAATCACATTGGATAAATAAAATCCAATTCCAACGCCAACGATAGTTAAACCTATATACCAATTATAAGCCACTGTTTCTGAAATAGAAACACCCACTACACGATTTTGAGGTTTTGCAATTTCGTCAGTATCTTGATCCATAATGTTGTTGATGACATAGCCACCAGCGGCAATACAAACGGTTGAGAGCACTAATAAAATATAATTAAAATCAGTTAGCGCCATATCTACATAAGATTGTGCTAAGAATAAATAACGAAAAACCAATTGCATGAAAGCAAGCATCAGTAGGTTTTGGAATCGAATTAGTTTTAGGTATTTCATGTTTCAGTATTCAGTGTTCAGTATTCAGTGTTCAGTGTTCAGTATTCAGTGTTAGGTTTTTACGCCGAATTTTATGGGATTTAATAGCATATAATTTATTCAGTTTCCGACTTCTTTATTCTTTTCGGTTAATTCGTTGAAAGTGTTTTCGTTTATGTATTTGCAGGCGTAAGCGAATTCTAACCAAGTTTGTGTCTCAGAGTTTTCAGCATCACGATCTGTCAATTTACTATGAAAGTGTTTTGGATAAACTCTTTTTCGATAAGATTCAGCAATATTTGCACAAACACTTCGAGACGAACGTCTAATTTGGTCAGTGAGTGAATAGGTTTCTTCTTTTGGAAACGATTTTGAAACTTCAAAAATCTCCATTGCAACTTCAAATCCTTTTTTATAAGCTAATAAATCTTGATAAATCATTTTATACTATTAATAGTTTATACACAATCTATTCAACTGACCACTCCACACTGACCACTTATCATTAATCGAACTTAGCATCAAAATGTTCCATCCATTTGCCTTGTACTTTCATTACTTGTTCAATTACATCTCTAACGGCACCTTTTCCGCCTTCTATGTGCGAAATGTATTTGGAAAGTCCTTTGATTTCAGGCACAGCGTTTTGTGGACATGTGGGTAATCCTACCAATTGCATTACGTGATAATCAGGAATATCATCTCCCATATATAACACGTTTTCGGGTTTAATATTGTAAATATCAGTGAATTCTTTGAAGGTTTCAACTTTGTCTGAAACACCTAAATGAATATCGGTAATGCCTAAATTTCGTAAACGCAAAAAAACACCTTCGTTACTTCCACCCGAAATAATACATACAGTGTAGCCGTTTTCAACAGCAGCTTTCATAGCATAACCATCTCTAATGTTCATGTTGCGAAGCATTTCACCTGTTGGGGTTACGTGAATCGTTCCGTCGGTTAGCACTCCATCTACGTCAAAGACAAAAGTGGTGATTTGGTTCATGAGTTCTTTATAACTTTTTGACATGTTGTATAGATTGTGTAAGTAATTGATATAAGTTTTTATATTCGGGATTTTCTAAGAAATCTAAATGTTTTTCAATGGTTTTGGTATCGTTTCGTAAAGCCGGACCTGTTTGTGCTTCTTTTGGCGAAAGTTCCATGATTTTATGAGCTGTTTCCTGAATTAAAGGATGCAATACTTCAAACGGAACGTTGTTCTTTTCGCAAATTTCATTTCCAATTTCGTACAAATGATTCACAAAATTGCAAACAAAAACGGCAGCCACGTGCAAGCTTTTGCGTTGTTCTGAATTGATGTGAACCACTTTTTGTGAAATACAATTTCCTAATTTTTCTAAAAGTAAGTAATCGGTTTCATTTTCAGCTTCCAAGCAAATAGGAATAGGAGCGAAGTCGATTTCCTTACCTTTAGTAAAGGTTTGTAACGGATAAAAAACACCTTTTTTGTTCTTATCATTTAAAACCGAAAGTTCCGAAGAACCTGAAGTATGTACAACCAAACGATTTTCAAATGGTAATTGTGCAGAAACTTCAGCAATGGCATTGTCCGAAACCGAAATAATGTACAAATCAGCCTCCGTAATTTTTTGATAATCAGCAGTAATTTTGGTCGAAGGAAGTAAATGCGATAAATGACTTGGCGTACGAGCAAAGGCTTGTACCAAATCCACATTTTTTGCTTGTAACAACACTTGAATTAGATGTTGTGCCACATTTCCAGAACCAATTAAAACGACTTTTATCATGGCGCTAAAATAGTGAATTTTGAGGAAATTTTGTAATAAAAAAATCCCAATTCAAATGAATCGGGAGTTTTTTATACTGTAAACTGTGACTGTAAACAGAACACTATCTCAAGCTCGCGCCTAACTGACTTTCAAAATTACTTTGTAACTTACTCATAATTTTATCAATTTGAGTGTCTGTTAGTGTTTTTGAATCGTCTTGTAAGATGAAGCTTACTGCGTATGATTTTTTACCTTCTGGCAAGTTATTTCCTTGGTATACGTCGAATAAATTGACATCTTTTAATAAACCTTTTTCAGTTTGTTTTGCGATGTTGAAGATCTGCTCAAATTGAACGTTTTCGTCTACTAGCAATGCAAAATCACGACGTACTTCAGGATATTTTGGAATATCTGTGAATTTGATTTTGTTAGAAACATATTTTTGGACTTTCCCCCAATTGAAATCAGCATACAACACTTCTTGTTTGATGTCAAAGTGTTTTAAAATTGATTTTTTTACAGTACCAAATTCCACAATGATTTCTTTACCAATAGCTAACGCCAATCCTTCAGCAAAAACATCATTTTCAAAAGGCAATGCAATTACTTTTTTGTCTAATCCTAAACGTGTTAAAACACTCATTACATACCCTTTAAACCAGAAAAAGTCAGATTTATCTTGTGGTTTAACCCAAGTTTCATTGCTTTTGTTTCCAGTTACGGTTAAAGTCAAATGTTTTTCTTCATCATAAGAAGCAGGTAGTTTATGATAGGTTTTTCCAAATTCAAAAAACTTTAAATCGCTTCTTTTTCTATTGATGTTGAAGGAAACGGCTTCTAATGCCGAAAATAATAACGACTGGCGCATAGCCGATAAATCATTACTCAACGGATTTAGCATAATTACATTAAACTCTGATTTTAATTTTTCAGATAGTTTTACATAATCCGGTGTTGTTAATGAATTGGCCATCATTTCGTTAAATCCTAACGAACACAATTGATCTGCAATGATGTTTTGCACATTAAACTCTTCTGTGCGTAATGAGTTAGCAATCGTTGCATTTAGTTTTGCTGGGATTTTTACATTGTTATAGCCATATACACGTAGTATTTCTTCAATAACATCAATTTCTCTAGTAACATCTACACGATATGACGGAATGATTAATCCTAAACCAGCGTCAGAAATAGAAATAACTTTAATGTCTAAAGAAGCCAATATTTTTTTAATAGTTTCTGGTTTGATTTCTTCACCAATAATTCTATTGACTTTATTGAAATGAATAAAAACACTAAAATCTTCTATCTTTTTCGGATAAATATCCACGATGTCTGAAGTGATTTCTCCTCCTGCAACCTCTTGAATCAATAAGGCAGCACGTTTTAATGCATATTCTGTAATGGTTGGGTCAATTCCTCTTTCAAAACGGAATGATGCATCTGTGCTTAAGGTATGTCTTTTAGCAGTTTTTCTAACAGCTACAGGGTTGAAGTAGGCACTTTCTAAAAAGATAGCTTGTGTACTTTCTGAAACGCCTGAAGTTTTTCCGCCAAAAACACCTGCAATACACATTGGACCGCTTTCATCACAAATCATCAAATCTTCTTCGTGCAATGTGCGCTCTACATCATCTAGTGTAGTAAATTTCGTTCCAGCAGCCACTGTTTTTACAATTACTTTATTGCCTTTTATTTGTGCTGCATCAAAAGCGTGTAGGGGTTGGCCTAATTCATGTAAAACATAATTAGTAACATCCACCACATTATTTTTTGGAGTTAATCCAATTGCTTTTAATCGGTTTTGTAACCAGCTTGGTGAAGGTTTTACTGTTATTCCTGATATGGTAACACCACAATATCTTGGGGCTAGCTTGTCGTTTTCGACTTTAACATCAATTTTTAATATACGTTTTTCTACTTTGAATTTACTCACCGATGGTGTCATCAATTCAGAAATAGTTCCTTTTTGTGATAAACCTGCACGTAAGTCACGAGCAACTCCCATGTGTGACATGGCATCCGCACGGTTTGGTGTTAATCCTATTTCAAACACCTCATCACATTCTATATTGAATACTTTTGAAGCAGGTGTACCAGGTTTTAACTCTTCGGCTAAGATCATAATACCGTCATGACTTTCTCCTAAACCTAACTCGTCTTCGGCGCAAATCATTCCGTGGCTTTCTTGACCTCTAATTTTTCCTTTTTTAATTTCGAATGCGTTACCTTCTTTGTCATATAGTTTGGTACCAATAGTAGCTACAGGTACTTTTTGACCTACAGCAACATTAGGAGCACCACACACAATTTGAACAGGAGCATTACCGTCGCCTAAATCAACAGTAGTGATTTTCAATTTATCGGCATCTGGATGTTTTTCACAGGTAAGCACGTGTCCTATTACCACACCTTGTAATCCACCTTTCAAACTTTCAAAGGTATCTACGCCTTCAACTTCTAACCCTAAGTCGGTTAGGATATCAGCAATTTCTTCAGATTTTAATTCCGTTTTTATAAATTGTTTTAACCAATTGTAAGATATACGCATTTTTGTATCGAATTTTAAAAAGGCAAAGATACTTTATAAAATTAGAATTTAGAAATTAGAAATTAGAATTTTTGAACAAGTTATTCAGTGTTCGGTGTTCAGTGTTCGGTGTTCAGTGTTCGGTGTTCGGTGTTCTTTTTACTTTTTACTTGTCTCTTTTTTCTTATCCCTTCTTTACCAATCCAATAAATAATTAAGCATTAAATTATTATTTATATAATTTTTAGGCTATAAAATTTTATTACTATCAATTTTGTGCTATTAAATGCATAAAAAGTGCTATTTTAAAATAGATATTGAAGTTACTTTTGAACAACAAACCTAAACATTTAAAAATATGAGTAATTTAGTTCAAAGACCTCAATTAAAAGAAAAGTATGATAATTACATCAACGGAAAGTGGACAGCACCTTCAACAGGGCAATATTTTGAAGTACTTTCTCCTGTAGATGGTAAATTAATGGCTAAAGCAGCACACTCTGCTAAAATGGATATTGAAATGGCTGTAAATGCCGCTGATGAAGCGTTTAAAACCTTTAGTCAAACTTCGGCTACAGAACGTAGTATCATGTTGAATAAAATAGCAGACCGTATTGAAGCAAACTTGGCACACATTGCAGCTGTAGAAACTATGGATAATGGAAAGGCAATTCGTGAAACGATGGCTGCTGATATTCCGTTAGCAATTGACCATTTTAGATATTTTGCTAGTGTTATCCGTGCAGAAGAAGGTTCGATTACGGAACTAGATAAAGATACTGTTTCTATCATTATGCATGAACCAATTGGGGTGATTGCACAAATTATTCCTTGGAACTTCCCAATCTTGATGGCGGTGTGGAAATTAGCTCCAGCACTTGCAGCAGGTAACTGTGTGGTATTGAAACCAGCAGAAAGTACTCCTATTTCGATTATGGTTTTAATAGAAATTATTGGGGATTTAATTCCTGCAGGAGTGGTAAATGTTGTGAATGGATTTGGCGCAGAATTAGGAAGAACTTTAGTGACTAACCCTAAAGTAGCTAAAGCAGCTTTCACGGGTTCAACTGCTACAGGAAGAATGGTAATGCAATATGCAACCGAAAATATTATACCAGTAACGTTAGAATTAGGAGGAAAATCACCTAATATCTTCTTCCCATCTGTTATGGATGCCGACGATGAATTCTTAGACAAAGCATTGGAAGGCGTCGCTCTTTTTGCCCTAAATCAAGGAGAAGTATGTACGTGTCCATCTAGATTGTTAATCCACGAATCAATTTATGATCGTTTTATTGAAAAAGTATTGGCTCGTGTAAATGCAATTAAAATGGGGCATCCATTAGACCCAACTGTAATGATGGGGGCACAAGCTTCTCAAATTCAAAAAGACAAAATCCTTTCATACATCAAATTAGGAAAAGAAGAAGGAGCCGAATTGTTGTGTGGTGGTGATGTAAATCATTTAGGCGGTGACTTAGAAGGTGGTTACTATATTCAACCTACATTGTTTAAAGGACACAACAAAATGCGTATTTTCCAAGAGGAAATCTTCGGACCTGTATTGGCTGTAACGACTTTCAAAACTACTGAAGAAGCTATTGAAATTGCAAACGATACCATGTATGGTTTGGGAGCTGGAGTTTGGACGCGTGACGCTCACGAATTATACCAAGTACCTAGAGCAATACATGCGGGTCGAGTGTGGGTAAATCAATACCACGCATATCCTGCTGGCGCACCATTTGGAGGGTACAAACAGTCCGGAATTGGTAGAGAAAACCACAAAATGATGTTAGACCATTACCGTCAAACAAAAAATATGTTGATTTCTTACAACAAAAACAAATTAGGTTTCTTTTAGTAGATAATTAATAAACCCAGTGTAATGCTGGGTTTGTTTTTTTAGCACGCGGATGAAACGGCTTTGCTTACGCAAAGCGCTGGTGGTGACTGATTTTTATTTTTTGGAACACAGATTGGAAAAATGTGAGAAATCTTTAAAATTTTAAATGGTTATAAATCTTTAGAAATTCCTTGACTCTATTGTCACCCTGAGCGTAGTCGAAGGCTAATGGAAAACATAACGCTTTTTATTTTTAGGAACACAGATTTGAGAAATTTTAGTAATTTTTAAAATCTTTAATGAATGTGTTGTTGTGTTTATATTTGCTGATGTGTTTAAATTTAAAATATGGAAAAAGTAAAACGATTAGATGCTACACAGAAGGCATTGGATTTATTAGACAGACTAGCCGAAAAATTTGGCGATTTAATGTTGTATCAAGCCGGTGGATGTTGTGAAGGAACACAACCCCAATGTTTTGAAAAAGGTGGGTTTTATTTACGCTACGGCGATGTATGCATCGGAACGATAAAAGGATTTGAGTTTTGGGTAGACAAAGATCTATTCGAATACTGGAAACATGCCCATTTTACGTTAGATGTAACCGATGGCATAGGAGCAGGCGGTTTTTCATTAGAAACCCCTTACGGAAAAACATTCAAAGTAAATTACAGATTATTTACCGAAGAAGAAGCTCAAAACCTAGAAGAAATTAAGTTGAATGAGTAATACTCTTTACTAATCACTCTTTACTAATCACTCTTTACTAATCACTCTTTTACCCATTATAATTCATCAACTGATACTGCTTTGGTGTAACACCTTCGTATTTTTTGAACAATCGGATGAAGTAATTGCAATCTTCAAAGCCAGTGGCATAGGATACTTCGGAGACGTTGATGTTGGGATTGCTTAGTAGTTTTTTGGCGTATTTTATTTTTTCATTCAATATAAACTCTATTGGGCTCATGCCTAATTCTCGTTTGAAATAGCGGTAAAAAGAGGTTGTACTCATACAAGCTTTGTCGCTCAATTCTTTGAGATTGATGTTTTCTCTAATGTTACTTTTTATAAATGCAATAGCGGGTGTAATCGGACTATTGCTGTCAATATATTTTTCGCTCTCAAAACGCTTGGTGGTCTGCGTTTGGATGATTCTAATGATTAACTCTTGTAGGGTTAAATCGGCAATAGCGTCTTTGGTGATAGAATTCCCCATACATTCTTTAATCAGCTTGTTAATGGTTCCTGCTAATTCAACGTTGTTGTAAAAGAAATAGTTCTCGTGATCCAATTTCCACAAGTTACTTTTGCCTTCTTTCGGGTATTTTTCGTTAAGAAAATCTAACGTGTTGGTGATAATGTTATTGTCAATTGCCAAAGCAATACACTGTGTAGGATTGTCTTTTGAAGCTTCTGGAAAATCAATTTTCATTTCGGCATTCGAGGGTACAATCACAGTCTCACCTGGAAGGTATTCAAAGCTTGGGTCTTCAAACAAATGCATTACTTTCTTACCTCGCAACATACTCGTAACCACCAAGTCATTAAACTTTAAAGGTACCAAATCCGATTTTTGATAGGTTTCAAATATGTTTAATTCGCAATGGTCTAATGAGAATATGGTGCGGTTCTCCACCAAAGTTTTTAACGACTTTTCGTGAGTAAGCGCGGGTGTATGTAACAATGTTTTAATCGACATGCTAAAGCAATATTTTTACTAAAGTATTAAAAAAAATGTAATATTGGTGTATGATTGGCGTGGTTTTTCATTTTTAGGAACACAGATTTGGGAAATTTTAGAAATTTTTAAAATCTATATGGATATTCTAAAAGAAATATATTGACATGATTGTCACCCTGAGCTTGTCGAAGGCTAATGGAAAGGGATTTTTCAGGTTTCAAGTTTCAAGTTTCAGGTTTTAGGTTTGGAACACAGATTTAAGAAATTTTAGTAATTTTTAAAATCTTTTCAATTGCTTAAAACACATAGACACATTAGTTTTTCTTTGTGTTGGTTTTTAGGTGTTGCGCTTGAATTGGAACGCGGATGAAACGGGTTTGCTTTGCAAAGCGCTGGTGGTGGCGGATTTTTGATGGTGGATGGTGTTGAGGGCGTTGCACTATGATGATGGCGGATTTTCATTTTTAGGAACACAGATTGAAGGAATTTTAGAAATTTCTAAAATCTATATGGAAAATCTTAAAGAAATATATTGACACGATTGTCACCCTGAGCTTGTCGAAGGCTAATGGAAAGGGATTTTTCAGGTTTCAGGTTTTTGGAACACAGATTGAAGGAATTTTAGAAATTTTTAAAAGCTATGAGGTGAGGAAACTTTGAAAATGTATTACCTCGTTTGTCATAATGATTTTGTTGGAATGTTGCAGGTAAAAGCTACGTTATAATTTTAAATTTTCCAGTGAAGGAAAAACCTTGGAATGTGGCAGTGTAATACACAATTTTGTTACTGATACGATCTATTTTTACGGTCATGTAATCTCCAATTTTATAAGGGGTGTTTGGAACAGTAATTTCAGTTATTGTTGCTTTGTATTCACACTCGTTAATCCATTCTAGATCGGATTTGATGTAATTTTTACCGCCATCTATGTATTCAACAAATTTAGGACCTTTGATGATGATATACGTTGTGGTGTTATCTATTTCAAAGTATTGCAATTTGCAATCTTTGAGTACTGTACAATTTGTTTTTTCATGCGTTTGTGAAAAGGTGTTTAGGGAAGTAATCACTAATAAAAAAAGAAGGAGTATTTTGAAAGGTTTCATATGTTGCATTTAATTAATAGGTGTTTTCTTTTATTTTTTTCTTGTTCTTTACCAATTCGGAAAGCAATTCTTCATCGACAGCTTCTTTTTTTGCATAATCTATTGCGTTAACTGCCATTGCTAATGCTTTCTCTTTTTCGCCAAAAAAATAATATAGTTTGGATAAAGTAGCAAAGCTTTCATATTTTTTCTCATCAATCGGTAAGCATGTCTCTAGCCAATAAATGGCTTTTTGAATTTTATCTTTCTCTTTGGAATGGTTTAATATAAAGGTTGCAGAGATATTAGCTAAAGCAACAAATTCACTTTTATAATTTTCCCATTGTAATGCGTCATTACTCTCTTTTTCTAGATTGTAATATTTGTCTAAGTTTGTGATTAAATTGGTGGAACCATTTGCGTATTTGGCAAAATAATGGTCATAATTTTTTAGGAATTCTGTTATTTCATCGGTAAAACTCAAAGAATAAATAAAGTAACTTTCAATTATCGTATTCTCTTCATAGTTAGACATTAATTTATGGAAATAGTTTATGGCTTTTTGGACTGATTCATTACTTGGTTGATTGTCTTTGTCCATAGTTTCTCTTAGAGGTATCATGATGCTGTAAATCAGACTGTGTTCATTCATATACAAATAGTCATAATCCGCTCTTGTTTTAGTTACAATTTCGTCATAGTTATTGAATAGGTAGGCTAGTGCTACAAAGTCATCCTCCCGTAATAATTTATTCGATTCGTTAAAAAGTGCTTTGCTAAAGCCTTGTCTGGAAAGTTCGTTAATAATAGCACTAATGATTCGATTGTCAAGGGTGCTTTCTTTGGCAAGAATTTCAATTGTATTTTTCCATCGTTGTATAACCAGTTCTTTACTGGCTTTTAGTTGATATCCTTGCTCGGCTTCGTCTAAATAATTATAATAATTCAATGTTTCTTCAGTTTCTTCGTCTGCCATAATGAAATCACCTGTTTCCCAATGGTTGATGTCGGAGGCTATGAGAAAAGCATTTTTCATGTCTTTAATACTTGTGTTTTCAGCAGTAAATAATTTGTCGCAAGTCACTAATTTATTAGCGTTAATCAAATCCTTGTATAAGGTGTCCCATTCGTAGAATTCCATTTCAGCGGCTACGGGTCTTTCTAAATAATATAAACAATCTCCAGAGGCATTGTAATAGGCAATACTAGCATTCATTTGCTTTTTAAAAGTATTGGTGTATGCTTTGTCTGTATTTTTGATAAAGCAGAATTCAAATCGATCAAACTCTTTTTCATAGCCATAATACATGTGACGCTGTGTATCAAGCACATAGTTGCCTACATAATGTAGGTAGTTGTTATATGTTTCTATATTTGGTGCATCATACACTACAATTAGGAATTTTTTTGGTTCATTTTTAATGGTGTTTAGTGCCTCATTAAAATTCCTGTCGTGTTTGATTGTAACTACATAATCGGGTTGGTAGGTATTGTTTTCCTCTGTAAGGATGATTCGTGTGGTGTCTTGAAAGACTTCTTTGTAGGTGAGGTGTCCTTTTTCTTGACTGAAGCTGTTGTAGCTGCTAAGGACTATTAGTGCAATAAAAAATTTCATCATGGGTTGGTGCTGTTTTATAACATGCTATACTTTACAAATATATTTAAAATTTTGATAAGGTATTGTCTTTGTCGGCATGCAGATGGTGGAGTGAGAGGTGAGAAGTGAGAAGAGCCAAGTAAAAAGAGCCAAGTAAAAAGAGCCAAGTAAAAAGAGCCAAGTAAAAAGTGAAGAGGGAAAAGGTAGAAGTGAGAAGGTAGAAGTGGTAATATGAGTTTTTATTTTGGGCGGCTATTATTTTAGTGTTATAATTTTTAGTTGGGAGTGGGTTTCGTTTTCTTTAGTTTGCTTATTGCTTTTTTCTTTATATTTGGGTGTTATTATATTTAATTCCTTTTAGTATGAAGAAGATTATTTTTTTATTAGTAGTTACGTTGAGTTTAAATTCATTTACGTCTCTTGAAAAGCCTACATTTAATATTGTGGGTAAATGGAGAGGTGATGATAAAAAAGAAATTGGTTATATTGTTTTTCAGGCTGATGGGTATGCCTATTTTGAAGATAGCAAAGGGAATAAAATGGGAGGGAAAGATTTTGTTGAGAATGGTAAAAAAGCTAATATGACCTACAAGTTTGATGACTCTGAGGCGTTAATGAAAATAGATATTATTGTTAAAATTGTAGGAGAAAAACATAGTAATTCTTTACTAGGTATTGCTCAAAAAATAGATGATGATTCGTTTAAATTGTGTTTAGGCTATGAGAATGTTAGACCAAAAACATTTAAAAAAGAAGAAACAATTGTTTTTACTCGCGTTCAATAATTTTTGAATGGTGGCTTCGAGTGCCTCAGCCACCATCTAGATATTCACAATAATCAATTTTCATCAGAATTACTGTAACCGTTGCCTGAGGCACTCGAAGGTAATGGTTTCGGTGGCTTCGAGTGCCTCAATATTAGGTATTTCAATAGCGAATCTTTATCAGTAGTACGTGTTAGTAACAAGCCTACAACAAAAATAGCTCCTAAATAAAAATTGTAAAAAGAGGAAAATTAAAAAGATGGAAACAGAAGAAATAAAAGAAAAATTTGAAGCTGAATTAAAATGGGGTAGTTATTATTTTTTATATTCTATCATCCTATCATTAGCATTTTCGTTATTTCAACTATTTATTCTAAATCAAAGCCGTGATAACCTATATGTTCTAATTTTCTTTAACTTACTTCTTTTGATTTATGTATCACGAAAATGTATTCACGAAAAAAGACACATAAAAAACGTCACTTTCATTTCTAAACTAATCATAATTTTAAAAATATTTTCCATAAACTATTTGTTCATTTCTTTAATAGGACTAAACAATGGTGATTTCTTACTACCCAAAAGAGAATTTGAAATTCAAGAAACGGAAAAAAGTTTAAATGAAACGGAAAGTAATTTATTAAATGATTTAATAAACTTTGTAAAAAAAACTCAACAATTAAAAACGCAGAATAATTTATAAAAAATGTTACTTATAAACAAAAACTCCTTACCAAACGGTAAAGAGTTTTGTTTCTTAGTGGCTTGAACACTGAACTAAGAAGAGGTGTTTAGGCAATCGTAACTTCTCCTAAGTAAAGACTTGTAGCAAAGCTTTTGTCATCAGCTGTTACAAAGGTAGCCCACACTTGAACAGGCAATCCACTCAAAAAAGCAGGTACACTAAAATTTGCCGTTTCATCACCACGTTCACCTGAGTTTAGGCTGTACAAACTAGTGTTTGTGGTTTCTTCGTAGATAACTAAGACCAATTTGTCTGTTGCCAAAGCTTCTCCTTGTCCACTGTTGTTGGTCCAGTTGATATCGATGCTTTGCCCTGTTCCAGGGGTTGCAGCTACATCGTCAAACCCCGTTAAATCGCCACGGCTTATTTGTACTTTTTGATAATCCCATATAAAATCAGGATCCATATAATTAAGCGCGTTTTTCATGTGATACGACATGGCTTGATTTCTACGGGTTTTGGTTCCGGTGTCATTTCCATAATACCGCTTTAACACGGGACTTAACGGACGCAAAAATTCCGTAACCTTTGTAAATTTCAAGCGTTGTAATTCTTGTGTTGCGGTAGCTACACGATTACTTTTTTTAGGTAAACTGCGCATTACCTCTTTTCCTCGCCATGTGGCGCCTACTACTGGACCCACTTTCCCTGAAAATGCTCCTAGGATTCCTTTGTTATAAGTTCCCATTTTGTAAATAAAAAATTTTGAATTAATAAATAACCTTTGTTTTTGAAGCGCGCATTCAAAGAACAGAGCAAAGCTAAAGCGTGTTTTTGTTTTGTACAAGTGGCTGAATTATAACAACTTAATTTGGTTTATTTCAACTATAAATTACATGTTTTAAAGGCGATTGATTAGGATTGACATGAGCTGATTGCTTGTGCCTAAAGTAGATAGGTTTTGACTGGTTTTGACCGGTCTTGACTATTTTTAACTAGTTTGACTAGTTTTTATAGGGGTTTTGTTCGGGTTTCGTTCGGGTCTTGTTCGGATGAGCTGGCTAAAAAGAAGGTTTTTGCGAAGAAAAGCGGGAGGAATGTGGGGAAAGAGCCAAGTGAGAAGTGAGAAGAGCCAAGTAAAAAGTAAAAAGAGCCAAGTGTGAAGTGAGAAGAGTCAAGTAAAAAGTAAAAAGAGCCAAGTGAGAAGTGATAAGAGTCAAGTAAAAAGTAAAAAGAGTCAAGTAAAAAGTAAAAAGAGTCAAGTAAAAAGTGAGAAGGGCTATTATTTATTGGTGGTGGGACTTGACAGGGGGGTGCTGCAAATAATATATCGAAAAGTGAGTAGGTTAAAGTAATGCGCCTGTGCCTGCAAAAAAGTCAATTACATTAGATCGCTGTTGTGGATTTTTTTGAATAGTGATTTTGTAAAGAAACTTTTTGGATAGAGGTAGCGTCCTCCTAACTTGGTGTAAGGAATGATGTGGTTTTTGCGGTAGCGGTATAGCGTACTATCACTAATTTTAAATTTTATTTTTATTTCTGACCCATCTAACCATACCTCCTGATGTGTTACTTGGTGTTGTAATAAATTGATGGTTTGTTCCATCTCGGCTACTTTCGATTGTAGTAGGGTTACTTCGTTGTTTTCTTGCTTCATGGCGATTATTATTTTTCTGATTACAAATATCGGAAATATCTTAGAGGTTTGCTAAGTAAATTTTCAACAGAAAACAGTTGAAATTAATTTATAAAATTTATAAGTTATTGATTATCATCGGTTATATTATTGATAAGTTGTTAGTTATTGGTTAATATCTCAATCGAAAAAGACGCTTTTTTTGCTCAAAAGGAGCGTTAATTGTTAATAACCCGAAAAAAAGTGAGAAGTAAAAGAGCCAAGTAAAAAGAGTCAAGTAAAAAGAGCCAAGTAAAAAGAGTCAAGTAAAAAGAGCCAAGTAAAAAGTGAAGAGTGAGAAGTTAGAAGTGAGTGGTGAGTGGTGAAAGATGGTGGCTGAGGCTCTCGAAGCCACTATCTTTTTTTTGGAGAAGGCTAGGTGCTTTATAACTCGACTGGACTAAAGTCTAGTCTTAAGATATGGGTCGAGCCGCTGGCTCTTGTGCGTGATGTTGCGTGTAAGTCCTGTAGGGACGTTTAATTTTATGGCGATGGATTTTAATCCATTGGATATAGATTATGATGTGATTAGGTTTGTATCGATAGAAAAGGTGAGTGGTGAAAGATGGTGGCTGAGGCTCTCGAAGCCACTATCCTTTTTCTTGTCCTTTTTTTAAATTACAAAAACCCTTTGTTTTCGGTCGCTCGCGAGGGTACCCCCGTAAAAATACCTGTTTTGCAAAACAGGTATTTTTACGGGTATGAATTGTGGAAATAATAGTCTAATTTTGAAAGGATTGAATACTAACGTTCTTATTATTAATCAATTAAATCCTTACAGATGATGAAAAAAAACTATTTTTTACTGTTTTGTGTTTTTGGTGTGGTGTCGGTGGTGGCACAGGTGCCCTCTATTAATGTGACGGCTACTTTTTCTAACGAAAAGGTGAGTAGTAGTGAACTAAAAAAATTAGACTCTTTGAACTCGAAATGTGCTCTTTTAAAAGATGAATTGTCAACATTGAAGGGGCAAAAAGGCAATGAACAATCTGTGATTGCTGCGAAGGAAAGCCAAATTAAGGGGGTGGAAGCAGAAATTAAAAAGACCATTGAAGGCAATTATTTTTACCAATCCAATTTGGCGTATTATACCAATCAATTGGCAAAGATTGAGGGGAAAATAACAAAGTTGAAGGCGGACATGAAGCTGGCTGAAGCGGATGATAACCGTAGTAGAATGGATCAATATGAAGGCGAAATTCAAGCACTGGAGCGGGATAAAGGGCGATTGGAGATTGAAAGGGACCGCAAATTGAATCCCGCAACGCATAATTATTCGTGGTGGTTGCCGTCTAAGGATAAAAAATACCGTGATGCTTTTTTTGAGGATACTTACAATAATTCGACCAACAAAACCAACTATTTGAACGCGTTTGCTGTAGTGGGGAGTCCGAATGGGGTAACGGGGCAATCTGAACTTGTGGCGGACAATATGGGGATGTTGCGCATTACTTTTGGTACGGTGATTACGGCTTCCAATGATTCGTTGTCTAGTGAAAATACGCGTGTGGAAGCTTTGCAGCGTTTGATCAATGGTGGGGGAAACTTTTATTTTGATTTGACAGCGCCGTTACTTACTACGATTAGAGGGAACAGCAGTGATGATTTGGTTAACTTTTATGCTTATGCTAATATTAAGGCAGCTTCAGACATTAAAGGGTATGGCAACGATTTGACGGCTTCTACTTACAATACTTCTTTGGGGTTGAATCTTTACAGCGACATCAGTTCTGAGAACAAGAAGTTTAATTTTTTCATGGTAGCTAATGCGAGTTATTACTATTTGGCGACCAAAGCGTTTTATGAAGCCTTGCAGATAGACCACACGGATGGTTTCTTATCGGGTAAGATTACTATAGGGGTGACGCTATTGAATCAATTTCGATTTTCGGCTAATGTGGCTACTTTTGGAAGTGAAGCCTCGGTTCGAAGTACTAAAATTGGTTTTGGGCTTCAATTTTTACCGAATTTGTAAGTTGAGTACCCATAAAACCGCATTTTTAAGGGTTGCTATAGAGGGTTAAAAAAGCAGCCTTTTTATGAAACGCCAGCAAGACTCCAAAAGGAACAGATTTTTCTGACTTTTGGGTCTCGCTCGCGTTTTTATTTTTTGTACTTCCCGTTACGGATTCCCGTAAAATTTGCACGAGCCCTTTATTTACCTTTGTTTGCGAGGGTACCCCCGTATTTTTACCTGGTTTGAAAAACAGGTATTTTTACGGGTTGTAAATACCCTTTTTTTTTGTTATGTTTGGGAAATTCAAAGTAATTAGAATGATTGATAAAAAGAAATTATCAGAAAGAGATATTTGTTCGAAATTTATCACCCCTGCTATTCAAAATGCTGGTTGGAACATACACACACAAGTGCTTGAAGAAGTGAGTTTTACCGATGGTAAAATTTATGTTCGTGGGAAATTGACAGCTCGTGGTGAACGAAAAAGAGCTGACTATTTATTGTATTACCAAGACAACCCTATTGCTATCATTGAAGCAAAAGACAACAAACATTCGGTTCGTGCAGGAATTCAACAGGCATTAAATTATGCTAGAATACTTGATATTCCTAGTGTGTTTAGTAGTAATGGTGATGGTTTTGTATATCACGATAGAACTGCAAATGATGAAACCATTGAGACCGAATTAGCTTTGGAAGCATTTCCTTCTCCTGAAGCATTATGGATGAAGTACAAACATTACAAAGGTATTGTTACTCCTGAAGGAGAAAAGATTGCTTTACAAAAATACTTTTCCGATGGTTCGGGAAGAAAACCAAGATATTACCAACAAATTGCCATAAACCGAACTGTAGAAGCTATTGCCAATGGACAAAACAGAATTTTGTTGGTAATGGCAACAGGTACAGGAAAAACCTACACTGCTTTTCAAATTATTCACCGACTTTGGAAAAGTGGTGCTAAGAAAAGAATTTTATTTCTTGCCGATAGAACTGCTTTGATTGACCAAACCAAACGTGGGGATTTCAAACATTTTAAAGATAAAATGACGGTGGTTAAAAACCGTATGATTGATAAAAGTTATGAAATTTATTTGGCTTTATATCAAGGTTTATCGGGTGCGGATGAAGATGCGAATGCTTACAAACAGTTTTCACCTGATTTTTTTGATTTAATTATTATTGATGAGTGTCATAGAGGAAGTGCCAAAGAAGATAGTGCATGGAGAGAAATTTTAACATATTTCAAAAATGCTACTCATGTAGGTTTAACTGCAACACCTAAAGAAACCAAAGAAACCAGTAATACCGAATATTTTGGAGAACCAGTTTATACGTATTCATTAAAACAAGGTATTGATGATGGATTCTTAGCGCCTTATAAAGTTATTCGTGTGGCTTTGAATGTAGATGCAGAAGGATATCGACCTGAACAAGGTAAAACCGATAAAGAAGGTAACGAAGTAGAGGATAGAATTTACAATAGAAAAGATTTTGACCGAAGCTTAGTAATTGACGAGCGAACGGATACCGTTGCTAAAAAAGTAACCGAATATCTAAAAGGTTTTGACCGTTTTGCTAAAACGATTATCTTCTGTGTAGATATTGACCATGCTGAACGTATGCGAAATGCCATTGCGCGTCATAATGCTGATTTAGTTGCGGAAAATTATAAGTATGTGATGCAAATTACAGGGGATAATGAAGAAGGAAAGCGAGAGCTGGACAACTTTATTAACCCTGAAGAAAAATATCCTGTAGTTGCTACGACCTCTGAATTAATGACCACTGGTGTTGATGCGCAAACTTGCAAAGTAATTGTACTTGATGCTAACATTAATTCCATGACGAAATTCAAACAAATTGTAGGTCGTGGTACGCGTATCAATGAAGAGTTTAATAAGTTATATTTTACGATTCTTGATTTTAGAAATGCTACGGATAATTTTGCTGACCCTGAGTTTGATGGACATCCGTTACGTGTAAAACCAATTACAGAAGGAATTGATTTAGAAACGATAATTGACGAAGAAGAAACAGAAGATACACCCATTATTGATGAAGTTACAGGAGATGAAATTATAATGGCTCCTGCGGTAGTTAGAGAACCATTAAGTAAAGATGAGTATCAAAAAAGACCGAAACAATATGTGAATGGGGTGGATGTTTCTATTTTGGTAAGTAGAGAATTGTATTTTGACCATGATGGCAAGCCTATTACTACGAGTTTAAAAGATTACACGAAAAGTATCATACAGAAAAAGTTTGCTTCTTTAGATGATTTCTTATTGACTTGGAACCAAGCGGATAAAAAAGAAGCCATCATCAAAGAATTACAAGAGCAAGGCGTAATGGTAGAAGCTTTGTATGATGCGGTTGATAAGCAAGTAGATTTGTTTGATTTGATTTGCCACGTAGCGTACGAACAACCACCATTGACAAGAAAAGAACGTGCCAATAATGTGAAAAAACGCAACTACTTTACAAAATATGGCGAACAAGCACGTAAAGTATTGGAAACACTATTAGATAAGTATGCCGATGAAGGTGTTGAAAATATCGAGAGTATAGAAGTCTTACGTGTAAAACCTTTTGATGAATATGGTTCTCCAATAGAAATTATTAGTCATTTTGGAGATAAAAAACATTATCTAGAAGCTGTAAAAGAATTAGAAAACGAATTATATAGAAAAGTATAATATGAATGAATATAATCAATTTGTAGATTTATTCTTAAATGCTTTAAATAATGTTGAGCAAGAATATTTTGAAACTCAATATAATCAATTTTATGCTTTAAGAGATAGATTAAGAACATTTGGCTATTACAGAGGACAGAGATTTATAAGACATAGTGAAAGAGGCTTTGCTTATGAATTATACTTTCAAACAAGAATGTTGATTGAAAGAACTAGAGAAAATCAGTTATTTTTTCCAAATTATTATCTTCAGGGAGAAATAAAAAAAATGAATTTATTTCAAGTTAGAGGAATATTCGGATATGGTGATTTAGGTGGGAATTTGATACCAGATTTATTATTTCATATACCTTCGCAAGATGCTAATGCATTTGTTATAGAAATTAAAGCTCAACCAGAATTAGAAGAGATTGAAATGCTTTATGATTTAAATAAACTTTCAAGATTCCTGAATAACTATAATTACCAAAAATCTATTTTTTTGGCTGTAAATATATCACATGAAGAAGTTGAAAATATGATTAGAAATAACAGAGAAAATATAACAAACTTATTTACTGAAGAAAGATTAAGTGATTGCAGAATAATAGTAAAACTGAACTCTTACGGCGGTGAAATATTTAATAAAACCTTACAAGAAATAATCAATGAGTAACATATCCTCCATCCTAAAATCCATACAAACCATCATGTGGCAAGACACGGGTCTAAACGGTGATGCCCAACGCATAGAACAACTCGGTTGGATGTTGTTTTTAAAAATATTTTCCGATAAAGACAAAGAACTCGAATTACTAGACGACAATTATACGTCGCCTATTCCTGATGAATTTCATTGGGTAAAAGAAAAAGGCAATTGGGCAGGTGATGACGAAGGCATGACAGGCGATGAATTGTTAGAGTTCGTAGATAGAAAATTGTTTCCTGCGTTGCGTAATATTGACGTGAGTTCTGGCAATCGCCGTGCGTTGATTGTACGTGAGGTTTTTGAAGGGAACAACAACTACATGAAAAGCGGTATCAACATCAGAAAAGTGTTGAACAAGTTGAATGAAATTGACTTCAACATTGCCAAAGACCGTCATGCTTTTGGGGAATTGTACGAAACCATTTTAAAAGGCTTACAAAGTGCTGGTAAAAGTGGGGAGTTTTACACGCCTCGTGCCATTACCAGTTTTATTACCGAAATGATTAACCCACAATTGGGTGAAAAAATATTGGACCCTGCTTGTGGAACAGGTGGTTATTTGACTTGTGCTATTGAACATTTAAAAGAACAAGCCAACAGTGTAGAAGACCGTAAAAGTATAGCTGAAAATGTAATGGGTTGGGAATACAAACCGCTACCGTATTTGTTAGCTACTACCAACTTGATTTTGCACGATATGGAAGTGCCTAACATTCGTTTTGGCGATGCTTTAGACCAACCGTTGTCTAACTTTACCGAAAAGCACCGTGTTAACGCTATTTTAGCTAACCCACCGTTTGGAGGTATTGTAGCCAACAACAACGAAAACAACTTCCCTCAGAATTACAGAACTAAGGAAAGTGCCGATTTGTTCCTGATTTTAATGATACATTTATTAAAACAGGGCGGAAGAGCAGGAATTGTATTACCTGATGGCTCGTTAACAGGTGATGGTGTAAAACAACGTGTGCGCCAAAAATTATTGGAAGAATGTAATTTACACACCATTATACGTTTGCCTAACTCCGTGTTTCAACCGTATGCTACTGTAGCAACGAATTTGTTGTTTTTTACCAAAGGCACCCCTACCAAAGAAGTATGGTATTATGAACACCGTTTGCCTGAAGGACAAAAAGCCTACAACAAAACGAAACCGATACAAGCCAAAGAGTTTAACCCAATTAAAACTTGGTGGAACGACCGTAAGGAAAGTGAAGTGGCTTGGAAAGTAGATATACAAACCATTATAGACCGCAACTACGATTTAGACATTAAAAACCCAACCAAGCAAGAAGAAGTACACGAGTATACTAGTGTGGAATTAATGGAATTGTTACACACTTCTTTTGAGAAAAGCAATGCCTTGTTAAACCAATTAAAAGAAGCGGTGAAGTAATGAGTTGGCAAAAAGTAAAATTAGGGCAATTTCTCAAAAATCGTGAAGGACGTTATAAGCCAAAAGATCCTGCTATTCAAGGTTTAAAGCGAATTGAAAAAATTGATTTTTCAGGAACAATTTATTTATCTGATAAAGTATCGAATACAGATATGATATTAGTTAAAAAAGGAGATTTGGTAATTTCTGGTATCAATGTTGAAAAAGGAGCAATGAATATTTATCAAGGTGAAGAAGATGTAGTTGCTACAATTCATTATTCTTCATATGAATTTGATGAAAAGCAAATTGATATTGATTTTTTAACCAATTTTTTAAAAAGTTTAGAGTTTAAAAAAGCTTTAAAAGAACAAGTTCCAGGTGGTATAAAAACGGAAATTAAACCAAAACATATTCTTCCTTTAGAAGTTGAAATACCAACTGATGTTGAAGAACAAAGAAAGGTTGTTAAGAAGTTAAATGAAAATAATTCAATAATTGAAGATGTTTCATCCGAACTCACTCACCAACTCGACCTTATCAAACAACTGCGTCAGGCATTTTTGCGTGAAGCGATGCAAGGCAAGCTTTCTCATGCTGAACTCGTTTCAGCATCTCAAGAAACTGGTCATGAACTCTTAGCCAAAATAAAAGCCGAAAAAGCCCAATTAATAGCCGAGAAAAAACTCAAAAAAGAAAAAGAATTACCACCTATTACAGCCGATGAAATTCCTTTTGAAATTCCTGAGCATTGGGCTTGGTGTAGGTTGGGAGAGATTTGTACTAAAATTGGTTCAGGTAGTACTCCTAAAGGCAGTAATTATTCAGAATCAGGCAAACCATTTTTCCGCTCACAAAACATTTATGATAATGGTTTAGTTTTAGATGATATTAAATACATTTCAGACGATGTACAACAACAAATGAATGGAACTGTTGTTTTAGCCAATGATATTTTACTAAATATCACTGGTGGTTCTATGGGAAGATGTGCTTTAGTTCCAAATGATTTTGAAGAAGGAAATGTAAGTCAACACGTTTGTATAATTAGACCTTTATTGTTGAATAATGTTTTTTTACACAAACTTGTATTATCTCCTTATTTCCAAAATTTAATTTTTAGTTCAACATCTGGTGCTGGTCGTGAAGGATTGCCTAAGTATAATTTAGAGCAATTTATGATCCCACTTCCACCACTTCATGATCAAGAGCAAATTGTAGCTAAGTTGGAGGAGTTACTAGCGTTTTGTGATGGTTTAGAGCAAAGTATTAAGGAAAGTCAGGGGTATAATGAAAAGTTGTTGCAACAGGTGTTGAGAGAGGCGTTGCAGGGAAATTAAATAAAAAAACATGGAAACGAAATTAGACCAATTATATTCATTAAGAAGAAATTTTACAATTATTGGATTAACAGGAAGAACTGGAAGTGGTTGTTCTGAACTAGCTAATATTTTGTCAAAGAATTTCGATGAAATTCCTAACATAAGAAAATCTGATGACATATCAGAATCTGTTTTTCAAAAAAAATTTCAAATAGTAAAAAACTTTACAGAGCAAAATTGGAAAAAATATAAGATTATAGAATATAAGAAAGTACTTTTTTTAATGTTACTTCCTTTGTTGAAAAATAATTCTAAAAACAAGCATCTATATGATTATTACAGATTTTACTTTAAAGAAGAAACTGATTTTAATAAAATTTTTGAAGTTAAAAGCTTACTAGAAAAATTAATTATAAATAACCAGAAATTAGTTGATGAAATAATTGATATTGGGGACTTAACTTCAGTTAGGGATAAAGATAAGTTAAAAAAAATTAACGATATTTTTTGGGATGACCAATTTAATAAATTAAGTGAAGAAGTAAATGTTCTTTTAAAAAATAATGGGGTTATTGAGAGAATAATGTTACTTCACCACACAGCAAACAATTTTAGAAAATCAGGTAGACCATTTAGGACATATAAATCTGACCCTAAGTACATTTATACGATTGCAAAAGTTATAAATAGAATAATTAAAGCTACCAAACAAGAATCTAAAAATGATGAATGTCATATAGTCATTGACTCTTTAAGAAATTCATTGGAAATTAATTTTTTCAAAGAACGGTTTTCAGCATTTTATTTGATTGCAGTAAAAAATGATGCACGCAAATCAAAGTTGATTGACTTGTATGGTGAAAACGATTTAAAAATTGTTGACAGACTTATAGAAATTGATGAAACTGAATATGCATGCACTGATTATCAAAAAGGTATTTTTTATACACCCGATGTTCAAAATTGTATACAAATAGCTGATTATCATATTAACTATAATATTTTACAATCTGATAGAGAAAATAAAGAGGAAAGTTTAAATAATAATTATAGTTTCTTTTCAGTAGAAGAACAATTAATGAAATTACAAGCATTAATTCAACAACCAGGCATTATAACTCCTGACCCAACTGAGAGAGTCATGCAATTAGCTTATACTGCAAAATTAAATTCAGGTTGTATATCAAGACAAGTTGGAGCAGTTGTAACGGATAATGAATTTTCTACTAAAGCGATTGGTTGGAATGATGTTCCAAAAGGTGCAATTCCTTGTGCTTTTAGAAATGTTAAAGATATTTCTGTAAATCAATACGGCTTTACCAAATTTGAATTAGGCGAAGGTTTAAAAGAAACTGAACAAATAAATTCGGTAGAAGCAGATAATTTGTTAGATAATGAGTCTAAAAAGTTTAATGAATATGTAAAGAATAATTTTAGTGAAGAAAAATTACCACAAGAAAAATTAGGTGGTAGAAATTGCCCATATTGCTTTAAACAAGCATATAATGCTTTTTCAGGTGAAAAAAATCAAGTTCATACAAGGTCATTACATGCAGAAGAAAATGCTATGATGCAAATTTCTAGAAGTGGTGGTCAAGGATTGAAAAATGGATTTTTATTTACTACTGCAAGTCCTTGTGAATTATGTGCAAAAAAAGCTTATCAATTGGGGGTTAGAACTATTTATTATATAGATCCATATCCAGGTATTTCTAGAAATCATATATTGAAAAGTAATAGTAATACTGACCCCAAAATGGTTTTATTTTCTGGAGCAGTTGGAAGAGCTTATCACAAATTATATGAACCTTTTTTATCACAAAAAGATGAATTAGCTTTATTAACTGATTTTAAATTGGAGTCACCACAAAATATAAAAGTAAATTCTTTAAAAAATATATTAAAAGACAAGTTTGAACATAGAAAAGACTTAATGGAAAAACTTGATAAAGTGTTGGAAAATGATGATAATGCATTTGATAATTTTATAAAAATTGTAGAAAAAGGTTTAGAATAAATCATTTAGAAATGACAATAACATATGACGAAATAATTGATGGAGATCAATTTGAAGATTTAGTTGCATCATATTTTAGAGAGCTAAAAGACTCAAAAGAAAATAATATTACAAATGTTGAAATATTACAGAGTGGAATTGGCACAGATGGAGGTAGGGATATTTTAATTGAATTTGATATTTCAGATGATATTAAAATTTTCAAAAGAAAATGGGTTGTACAATGTAAATTTCATAACTCTACCATATCACCGTCAAATATTCAAACTGTAAATATTCCATCATTAATACACTCTTATGGAGCTTCTGGATATTTGTTAGTTTGTAAGACTAGACCAACAGCAGGTTTGACAGATTTATTTGAGAATTTGAATGTAAATTGTTCTCATAGGTATCAATATGAAATATGGAATGGTAATCAATTTTTATCTAAAATCTATTTCAAAAGTAATTTACACCCTATATTTTTTCCTTTATATAATAATTATATTAACAGTATTAAAAACAAATCATAATGAAAGTATTTTTGTCATATTCACTTAACGATAAAGATTTGTATATACTAACTCTATTAGCTGAAGAATTAAATAGAAAAGGTTTTTATATTAATCAAAGTAATGATTTTAATTCTCAAATGAGTTCTTTAACCATCGTTAATATAAATAATTCAAGTCTATTTATAGGTTTAATTTCTGGAACTGGTCATGAAAAAAATAGAGTCATCAAAGAGTGGGAACTAGCAAAGTCAAAAAACATTCCCAATATTTTATTAATTGAAAATACCGTTAGAATTGATAAAAATTTTAATTCTCAGCATATAATTTTTAATAGGGATAATTCAAAATTAGCAATTGAAGAACTAAAAAGAATAATTGAAAATAAGAAAAAAAATCAGCAAGATTCCAATGCTCTTGCATGGATTTTAGGAGGAGCTGCGGTAATTTCAATTATTAGTTTATTAACAAAAGAAACTAAAAAATAATGTTTTTTGATTGTATTAAAAATCTAAAAAGAAAAGTAGACTTTATTTGGCAAGATGAAAAATACCAAAATCTACCTTTCATAAAAAGAGGATATGCCATTCAAAGTGTTATTCCTTTTGATTCTATTTTATTTATTGGAATTAATCCTTCTTTTGATGAAAAGAAAAATAAACATTTTAAAAGTTTTTTCTATGATGTTCATAAAAGTGAAGTGTTGCACGGCTATTTTAGAAAGTTTGAAGACATAGCAAATAAAACAAACATGCAATGGTCACATTTTGATTTATTATTTTTAAGAGAAACTAATCAGAATAATATCAAACACATGTATAATCATATACTTGGAAAAGAATTTTTAAAAGAGCAACTTAAGATTTCCAAAACTGTTATTGAAACATCTCAACCAAAAATTATCGTTATATCAAATGCTTTTGCGAGAGATTTATTTTTGCACGAGTGTAAATTTGAGACTTATTTTGATGATTCTATTGGCACACATAGAATTATCAACAATATTAATTTAGAAGGTGTGCCTGTTTTTTTTACTAGTATGCTAACTGGTCAGAGAGCATTGGATAATGGTTCGTATGAACGATTAATTTGGCATATAAAATTTGTTTTAAAATTGGAAAATTAATGTTTTTCCATTTTTTTAAGTTAATATTATATTGATTATGCTAGAAATCAGAAGAAATCGGTTTGCAAAACCTTATGAAAATGAGTTTTTTAGAATTTTTTCTAAAAAGCTTAGTGTTACATTCGAAAAATTAGATATCAATGGCGTGCTACTTGGTAGTCCCGTTTGTTCGTTGCGTAATGATTTGCAACTAGATGCACTTCTAATTACTGAAACTGGCATTGCAATCATAGATTTTAAAAATTATGCAGGGATAATTGAACTTCCTTCAGAAAGGGATTTTAAAAACAAACCTTGGTTTAATATTACTAAATCCAATCAAAAAATTGAAATTAAAGGAGGAAATAAAAAAAATCCTCTAACACAAACCTTTTTACAAAAAGAGAAATTTGACCAAATTTTAAAAGACTTTATTGTTCCAAAAATATTTTCAGATGAAAATATAGAAACTAATGATACCTATCCTGTAGTTTGTTTTCAGCAAGAAATTTCGTTGCAAGGGAGTATACCTGGTAATTTACAACGTATTTTTCATATAGCTTCGCCTTCTACTATAATTAGTAAGTTAACCGATTTACTTTATGTAGCTCCTAATGAGTGGAATGGAACAGTTAAAGGTTATAAATTGCATCAAAATACTTTTGATAATATAAAAGCTATTTTTAAGGCGGATGCGTATAATCCGTTTGAAGATTTGAGCCTGTTTGAAGAATTTGAAAAAATTGATTTTTCAGATTACATAGAAGAAGCACTTTTTGTTGAGCAACAGTTTGAATTAAATAAAACTACTATTGATACTTTTATAGATTCAGATGCAGAAATTTTGCAAATTAATTGTGATGCTACTCCTTCAAAAATTCCTTTTGTATCTAAAATTGTTTCTTACTATTTAGACAAAAATAAATTAGCAGAGGAAGAATCAGGAAGTATTTTTTATTTAGCTCCAACCAACAAACATGTTGCCGATTTAAATCGTGATGGAGCTGATTTTAATATTCAATCGTTATATTCTAAACTATACGATTTTGAAAATTCTACAATTGAATTAATGGATAATGACATTAATGAAAGAGAGATTTTTCCACTTTTAGATAACAAAGATGCAGATAAAACTTTATACGTTATTTTTAATGCTCATTTAGTGTATCACTTTGAAAGTAATGGTGAAGATTTAATAAAGTTTGGTTCGGGTAGTTTGTGTAATGATACGTTGTCATTCATTAATCTTAAAGCTAAAAAAAATAAAATCATTTTACTAAACGACAATTATTTTTATGGTTTCAGAGCGCAAACAATAGCAGACAAAAAAACAATTGAAGAAGGTAATTATTCTAAGTTACAGTTTTCTATAGATTGTAATCCTTTAACCGCCAATCAAAAAACGATTGCCACTATTGAAAAAAATATTAATTCGGATGTTTTTAATCAATTATATTGGGATCATAATCCAAATATAGAAACTATCAAAGATGAGGCATTCAGACAGGTGTTGAATGATAGAATTATAAATAATCAGCTACACAAAACACATATTCTTACTAGAGAAAAAAGTGATGCAGAAAATACTAATAATTGGGTAAGAAAGATTTTAAAAAATTCAGGTAAAATTGAGAAAGGCGATGTAGTTTGGATTAAAAATAAAGTGATGTTACCAGAAGTTACCGACCCATTTTCAATTCCAAAATTTGCATTGTCTGGCGATATGGGGGAAGTTTTAGAAGTTGTTAATAGGTTTACTTTTAAATCAAACAAATATAATTTACGCCCAATTGAAATTTCGCAGTGTAAAATAAAACTTCATGATTATGATAACGTTAAGGATATTTATTTATACGATTATTCCAATAAAGAACTTGATAAGTTTGAATCTAGGATAAATATTAAGCTAGATATAAAACAACATATTCAGATTCGTCAAAGAGAATTAGTAGCTGATTATCTTGAGAAAAATAATATTGATGAAAAGGATATATTAAATCCAGCCGAGTACAAAAGGTATTTAGATGAAATTGAAGCTATTAAAAATCAATATCTAATTGATGATCATAAAGATATACAAAAAGAGATTAACGCACTTATTGCAAAATGGAAAATAAATAACAAAAAAAACTCTTTTGCTCGTATCGAATTATTACGAGATATTCATTCTGAATATTTCATTTTGAATCAATTTGCTTTTTATGAATTTGGATGGTCGTTACCAGTTAAAAATGCCTATGGTTATCAATTTGATAACTCTTTTCTAATAGAATATGTTTTACCAGAAAACAATGCAGAGCGAGTACATCAGTATCTTTATTCTGCGTTAAGTTGTACTCATAATTTGTATTTGCATAATTTATCTGAGTTTTCACCGCTTATAGGTTTAGGCTTTAGTAATATTGTTATACCAGATGAAAAAGTAGAAGATAGTAACAATACAATACTTTTTAAGTTTACCGAAGGTTTTGAAAATGAATTTACAAATGAGTTAAAACAAAGGTTTGAATTTGAAAATAAATCGATTTCATTATTGAAATTTTGCGAATTTATTTCCAATAAAATAAGTCATCATGATAAGTTGAAACTTGTTAATGTAAGTCATTTTAATTTTCAAGAACGTTATCTTTTTGAATTAGATGGTAATCATTTAACTGTCAATTTTTCCTATAACAATAAGAATGAATTTAAATTAATGGCTAATCAAACTATTAGCGATGAGGTTTTAAATTTATTTACTTCTGAAAATATGGATAAAGAACCTTATCATTTTATTAATGATGGCTCATGGCAAAGTAAATTATTTATTGAGATTCAGGAGAAGTTACTTGAAAAAGAAGCATTTATTTATGAGTTTAATCACCATGATTGGTTGTTTGATTTTAAAGTTACCCTAAGCTCTGAAATTACCAGATTACAATTCAATTACAATGGTGACGGATTTGTAACAAGATTGCATGTAGTTTCAACTACAAACAAAGAAGTAACTGAAAAGATATTGCAAATTTTAAAAGAGTTAGTAAGATAATGAAAAGGGATTTAGAGAAACAAGCAAAGACATTAAAAGAGTCTAATCCATTAGAAGCTATAAAAATTTATCATGAAATTTGGAAAGATTATAATGATGAATTTAATGGTTGGGATGCCCTTTTTGCTATTCAAATTTTAAGAAAAATTGATTGTTCAAATGCTGATATTGATTGGGCGTTTGAACTAGGAGAAAAATTTCCTGAGGAGAAAGTGACTAATGTTTTAGGTTGGCTTGTTTTTGATAAACTTGTAAAACATACTAATAAGCAAGAACTTATAAGTAATGAGGCTAAAATACTTAAAATGGCTCAAATTGTCCCTCAAAAGAATTTAAGAGAGGATGAAAGTTATCCATGTCCAGTAACAATTTCATTATTTAAATTAGCTAAAAATTACAGTAAACCTTTTAATAAAAATAAAGTACAACAAATTTTAGAATTAATTAATCCAGATTTTTTATCACTTAAAGAGGGTACAAATAATGAAGATTCAGAGGATAGCTATTCTTCAGATTTTGAAAAATTTATTTCATTAAATACTAAGTTGTTATTAAAATTAGAAAAATTTAATGAATGTATTAATTGGTGTGAGATTGGTTTAAATAAAATTGAAAGTTTTCATGGTAATAATGACACTTGGTTAAAAATGCGAATAGCTCTTTCTGAAGATAAATTGGGAAACCATGAAAAAGGAGAAGAGTTGTTGAATGAAATCGTTTCTAGTAGAGTAGGATCAGATAAATGGTTTATTTACAAAGAAATTTCAGAAATTTATTTTGAACAGAAGGAATATAATAAGGCTTGGAAGTTAGCAGTAGAGGCAACTTACTATGGTAATGAACCGCATTTTTTAATTGGTTTATTTTTGTTGCAAGCAAAAATCTTATTTAAACTTAATCGAGTAGATGATGGTAAACTTTTAGCCGAATTGATTGCTGCTATTCTTAAAGAAAATAAATGGGGTGAGAAACAAGAATACATGAGACTTTTTGATTTTTATAAAATAAATATTCAAGAGGTTGATTCAGTCGCAAATTTGTTTTCTAAAGTTCAAACTTTTTGGAATAATGAACGTTATGGAAACATACCAATTTCTAGTGGAGTAATTATTTCAGTCCACAAAAACGGTAAAATCGGTAGGATAAAAGATGAACTAGGTATAGTAATAGATTTTCACAAAAAAGATTTAAAAAAGAAGTTGCGTTCAATTGAAAACCTTAAAGGTTCACAAGTTAAATTTTACTGTATTAAATCGGTATCAGGAGCAATTAGGGCAGAATCAATTGAAGTTTTGTCACAAGTAAGTTTAAGTAAAGACGATTCTTTAATAGGTAAAATTTTTAATGGAATTGTTGATAATATTACAGATTTTGGAATTTTTGTAAAGTTTGAAAATAATAAAGGACTTGTTCATAAAAATTCACTTCCAATGGAAATCATAAATAACTACCAAGAACTTTATAAAAAAGGAGATTCTCTAAAAGTTAAAATAAATAGAATTACTGATAAGGGATATAATTTGGTAATTGTATAATTTAATAAAAATCTTTAAATCTAAAAAGACCACATGAAAGAAGATTGGATTGCATGTCCAAAATATGGTAATAAAAAAGATAAATAATGAACATTTTCAACAAACTATTCAAAAAAAAAGAACCCGAGTTTACACCAGATAATTC
>ERZ1034363.319-NODE-319-length-34428-cov-8.904108_pt1 | contig 34428 bp, 35 predicted proteins | sample MGYA00520616_ERZ1034363 | MGnify/ENA primary metagenome ERZ1034363 (study PRJEB33736, sample SAMEA104284506) | Azolla filiculoides | biome: Urban; feature: Water surface; material: Ditch water | place: Netherlands | collected 2015-10-28 | depth 0-0.1 m ... | reverse complement strand
GTGCAAATCGTGGGCGACGACTTGTTCGTGACCAACACCAAGATCTTCAAAGAAGGCATCGACAAAGGCATCGCCAACTCGATCCTGATCAAGATCAACCAGATCGGCACCTTGACCGAAACGTTTGAAGCCATCGAGATGGCCAAGCGCGCCGGTTACACCGCTGTGATCTCTCACCGCTCAGGCGAGACCGAAGACAGCACCATCGCCGACATCGCGGTGGGCCTGAACGCCGGTCAGATCAAGACGGGCTCGATGAGCCGTTCGGACCGCATGGCCAAGTACAACCAGCTCTTGCGCATCGAAGAAGACTTGGGCGAAGTGGCTGTGTACCCTGGTCTCGCCGCCTTCTACAACCTGCGCTGAACGCCATGGGCAACCGCCTCGTTCCGATCGTGCTGATCGCCCTGCTGGCGATCGTGCAGGCCCAGCTGTGGTTTGGTCGGGGCGGTGTGCCTACCGTTGCGGAGCTGGAGCGTGAGCTGCAGCAGCAAAAAGTGGCCAACCAGGAGGCCCTGCGCAAAATTGAACAGCTCAGCGCGGAGGTTAATGACCTGAAGGAAGGCCTGAACATGGTCGAAGAGCGGGCACGCAACGAGTTGGGCATGGTCAAACCCAACGAAATCTTCGTTCAAATCGCCAAATGATGTCCGCAACCGAGATCGCCGGTTTCGTGCTGGCCTTGGTGATGGTGGTCTGCAGCATCCGCGAGCTGCACTGGAGCTGGCCCTTGGCCATCATCAGCTCCTTGCTTTACTTTTTCGTATTCAAAGACAGCCTGCTCTATGGTGAGGCGGGTTTGCAACTGGTCTTTGCCGCATTGGCTTTTTGGGGCTGGTGGCAATGGCTGCGCAAAGGCGATGACGCCCAGCCAGCCCTCAGTATCCAGCGCTTGTCGACGCGGGGCTGGTGGCTGGTGGTGATCGCCAGTGCGGTGTTGTGGCCTGCTTTGGCATTGCTTTTGCAGCACTTCACCGACAGCGATGTGGCTTGGTGGGATGCCCTGCCCACCGCCTTGAGTCTGGTCGGTCAGGCTTTGCTGGGCCGCAAATACATCGAAAACTGGCTCATCTGGCTGGTGGTCAACACCATCAGCGTGGCGCTGTTTGCCTACAAAGGCTTGTGGTTGACCTGTGTGCTCTATGTGCTGTTCACCCTCATGAGCGTCTGGGGTTGGCGCGCCTGGCGTCACAGCTTGCCCAAGCAAGCCACATGAACCGCGTTCGGCGTGTGGCCATCCTGGGGGCAGAAAGCACCGGAAAATCCTGGCTGACGCAAGCCTTGGCGGGTGTGATGCAAATGCGCGGGCATGCGGTGAGCACAGTGGATGAGGTGTTGCGCGCTTGGTGTGACCGCGAAGGCCGCACGCCCCTGCCGCACGAACAAATGGGCATCGCCCAAGCACAAGCCCAGGCCGTGGCGCGAATCACCCGGGGCTGGGTCATCTCGGACACCACCCCCATCATGACGGCGGTTTACAGCCACATGCTGTTTGATGACGACAGCCTGTACCCCATGGCTTTGGCGCACCAAGCGCTCTACGACGCCACCTTGATCACGGGCCTCGATTTGCCTTGGGTGGCCGATGGTTTGCAACGCGATGGCCCCCATGTGCGCGGCCCGGTGGACACCCTGGTGCGCCAGGCACTGGAGCGAGCGGGCATCGCGTACCGCGTGGTGTACGGGCAAGGGCACAAAAGGCTGAACAACGCACTGCTGGCCATGGGCTTGTCAAGCGAAGACGAGGCTGCCCGCATGACCCGAGAAAACGCCCAATTTGCGATCAACCAAGGCCGTACCGTGTGGCAATGCAACGAATGCAGCGACCCGGATTGCGAGCACCGACTTTTCACAGGGCTGCTGGCCAAGCGATAGGTCAGCGGCCCTTCGGGGGCAGGGATCGCTGCTGCGAATTCAGGGACTCTGTGGGATGCCGCCCCTGCGGCCGAAGAGGTGGTTTGGCGTTATCGCTTGAAGCAACCCCAAAAGGTCTGCCAGCCATCGCTTGCAGGCAAGCTCCTACAAGACACTTGCAGATCAGTGCACCGAACCGCCCGGCACATCGGCGGGCAACCCTGTGAACAGGCCCGCCGCGTCAACCGGGTCAAAGCGGTACTGCGCACCGCAAAAATCGCAGCCCACTTCCACCTGGCCTTGCTCGGCGATGATGCCCTCGACCTCTTCAGTGCCGAGACTTCGAATCATGTTGCCCACGCGCTCGCGGTTGCAGCGGCAGGCAAAGCGCGGCCCCGTCTCGCCAATGAAGGGCTCAAACCGGGCCAGTGGCTCTTCCCAATACAGGCGGTGCAAGATGGTTTCGGCGTCCAGCCCCAGCAGCTCTTCGCGCTTGAGGCTTTTGGTCAAAATCGAAATGCGGCTGAAATCTTCGCTCTGGCCCAAGACCGACTCGCGCATGAGTGAATCGGTTTTACCTGCCAGATTGCCCTCGCCTTCAATGGGCAAACGCTGAATCAACAAGCCCGCCGCCACCTTGTCGTCAGCCGCCAGCACCAGCACGGTATCCAGTTGCTCGGACTGCAGCATGTAGTGCTCCAGCACTTCGCTGATGTTCTCCAGCTTTTCGCCCCGGTCACCAAACAGCGGCACCACGCCCTGGTAGGGCTGCTGGCCCGGCAAACGGTCTTGCGGGTCGAGCGTGATCGCGCAGCGGCCTTCGTTGTTCACGTTGACCATTTGGCTCAATGTCGCGTCGTCGGCCACATCGCCCACTTGGGTGCAGGTGGCGCGCAGGCTCAAATCAGGCTGCACCTCGACGACACCCAGCTTGACCGGGCCGTCGCCAAAAATCTGCAACACCAAAGCGCCGTTGAACTTGATGTTGCCCTGCATCAGCACGCCTGCAGCGGCCATCTCGCCGAGCAACTGGCGCACGGGCGCGGGGTAGGCTCCGGTCTCGGAATTGGCCGCACGACGCGCCAGGATGTCTTGCCAGGCATCGGTCAGGCGCACCAGCATGCCGCGCACCGGCAGGCCTTCAAAAATGAATTTATGGAGTTCGGACACAGTTCAATCAACAGCCGCTCGGGCTGATCCTCACAAGTTAAATGGTTTTTCTGGACTGCCGAAGTCAGCCAATTTTCTTCAAGCCCGTCTTGAAGCGTCGGGCGTTTTGCATGTAGCTGCGAGCACTTTGGCGCAGACCTTCAATTTGTTCCGGCGTCAGTTCACGCACCACCTTGGCAGGCGACCCAACGATCATCGAGCCATCCGGAAATTCCTTGCCCTCGGTGACCAACGCACCCGCCCCCACCAGGCAATTCTTGCCAATTTTGGCGCCATTGAGCACCACGGCCCCCATGCCGATCAGCGATTCATCACCAATCGTGCAGCCATGCAAAATGACCATGTGTCCCACCGTGACGTGCTTGCCGATCAACAGTGGCTTGTCATGGTCGCTGTGCAGCACGCTGCCGTCTTGGATGTTGCTGCCCTCGCCAATCTGAATCGGCTCGTTGTCACCGCGCAGCGTGGCTCCAAACCAGACGCTGGCATCGGCGGCGATATGGACCGCACCGATCACCTGCGCCGTGTCGGCAACCCAAGCGGAGTCGGCCACAGCGGGGATGTGGTTATCGAGTTGGTAAATGGCCATGGAAGTCTCCTGGATGTTGCCGAGTTGTTTCCGAATCAGGGAAACCTACAATTGTAGGGAGGCTGGCGGCCTGTCGTAGGCCATTGCTACCATTTCCTGAATCCAAGCCAATTTTGTTGTGACCACCTTGTCTTTACGCGCTGCCGCCCTGGCCCCTTGGGGCCAAACCGACCCCGTGCTGAAAGCCCAGGCCACTTTGGCGCTGGACCTGAGTCTGCCAGTGCGCGCCGACGAAGCCCTGCAATCGCCCAGTGCAGGCCCCGGACGCTCAGCCAAGCCCGAGCTGGTGCCCCACACCCAGCTCAAAGCCAAATCCATGGCCACCCCCGAAGGCCGTGCCATGCTGGTGCACTCGATTGCCCACATCGAACTCAACGCCATCGACTTGGCACTCGACGTGGTCTGGCGCTTTGCGGGCATGCCCGAGGCTTTTTACACCGACTGGGTGCGCATCGCGCAAGAAGAAGCCAAGCACTTCACCTTGTTGCGCAACCACCTGGTGGGCATGGGTTTTGACTACGGCGACTTTCCCGCACACAACACCCTGTGGGACATGGCCGAGCGCACCAAGGACGACGTCCTGGCCCGCATCGGCATCGTGCCGCGCACCATGGAAGCGCGGGGCCTGGACGCCTCACCGGGCGTGAAAAACAAACTGGTCAGCGTGGGCGACCACCGGGCGGGCGATATCCTGGACATCATCCTGGAAGAAGAAATCGGCCATGTGGCCGCAGGCAACCGCTGGTACCGCTACCTGTGCGCCGAGCGCGGCCTCGACCCGGTGCGCACCTATGCCGAATTGATCGCCCAATACGACGCCCCGAAATTGCGCCCGCCTTTCAACATGGCGGCTCGGCGCTTGGCGGGGTTTGAAGAAGCAGAGTTGGCCGCGCTGAGCTAACCCCGAGGGTGGTGCTGCGCGTGCAGCGTCTTGAGCCGCTCACGCGCCACATGGGTGTAAATGGTGGTGGTGGAGATGTCGGCATGCCCCAACAACATTTGCACGGCCCGCAAATCTGCCCCGTGGTTGAGCAAATGCGTGGCAAAGGCGTGGCGCAAAGTGTGAGGCGACAAGGGTGCGGTGATGCCTGCCGCGATGGCGTAGCGCTTGACCAGGCTCCAGAACATGACGCGTGACATGCCGGTGCCGGGCTTGGGGCCACTGCTGGTGACAAACAGGTCTTCGGTCTGGCGTTGGCCCAGCATGGCCGGTCTGGCTTGGCCCATGTAGCGCTGCAACCATTCACGCGCTTCTTCGCCAAAAGGCACCAAGCGCTCTTTGCTGCCTTTGCCCATGATGCGCAGAACGCCTTCATTGAGCGACACATGCAAGGTTTTGAGTGTGACCAACTCGCTCACCCGCAAGCCACTGGCGTACATCAGCTCCAACATGGCTCGGTCGCGCAAACCAAGATGCGTGGCCACATCGGGCGCAGACAACAGCGCATCGACTTGCGCCTCACCCAAAGTTTTGGGCACACGCAGGGCCTGCTTGGCAGCCAACATGCGCAAAGTGGGGTCGGTCTGGATCAGGCGTTCGCGCAGCGCCCATCTGAAAAAGCGCTTGAACACCGTGAGCCGGCGGTTGGCCGATGTGGCCTTGGTCTGGTCATGCCGCTCTGCAAAGTACGCCTGCAGGTGGTGTTCTTGGGTCGCCGCCAGCGCCAGCCTGTGCGTTAAAAACAGCCAGGTGGCGTAGAGCGACAAATCCAGACGGTAGGCCGCCAAGGTGTTGGCGGCCAAACCGTCCTCCAGCCAGAGGGCCTCGGCAAAGCGGTCGATGGCGTTCTGGCTGGCCTCGTGCATGGACTGGAATCAGTCCAGCTTGAGTTTTTGCTGGTCCACAACTTTCTTGTACACCTCGAACTCGGCCTTGATCTGAGCACTGAACTCTTCGGGCGTGTTGGCGATGACCAGAGAGCCTGTGTCGTTGATGCGCTTGGTCACACCGGGTTCTTGAAGGGCTTTTTTCACGCCAGCGCTGATTTTTTCCACCACTTCTTTGGGCAGGTTCTTAGGGCCCAAAATGCCGTAATAAGCCATTCGGTTGACGGGCTCCAAACCAATTTCCTTGAAGGTCGGCACATTGGGCAACTGGGGCAGTCGCTGAGGTGCAGCCACCACAATCGGGATCAACTTACCTGTTTGGATAAATGGCAATGCCGAAGGCAGGTTGTCAAAAATGATAGGCACTTGACCTGCGACGGTGTCATTCAGGGCCGGGCCTGCGCCGCGGTAAGGAATGTGGGTGATGAACACGCCCGCCAGACTTTTCCACAATTCGGTTTGCAAGTGGCCAATACCGCCCGTGCCCGAAGATGAGTACGAGTACTTGCCAGGGTTTTTCTTCAACTCAGCCAAGAACCCTTTGTAGTCTTTGGCTGGAAAGCTGGGGTGCACCGCGATCACATTGGGCGTGGCCGCAATGTTGATGATGGGCGTGAAGTCGGTCAAGACGTTGTATGGGATCTTGGGGTTGATGGCCGGGTTGGCGGCGGTGGTCGACACCGTGGCCATGCCCAAGTTGTAACCATCAGGAGCAGCGCGGGTGGTTTCTGTCGCACCGACCACGCCACCGCCACCGGCTTTGTTTTCAACAATCACGTTTTGACCCAAGGCTTTACCGAGGGGCTCAGAGATCACGCGGGCCACGATGTCGGTGGTGCCGCCAGGTGCAAAAGGCACTTGCAATTTGATGGGTTTGTTGGGGTAAGCCTGAGCCCACACCGAACCACTGGCCAAAACGGTGACAGCCAAACCAGCTGCCGAAACCAAACTGCGACGTTTCATGTCCAAACTCCTAAAAAGTGTGCACATGATATGCAATAAAGCGGGTGACTTGAGAGAGGATAAACCCACAAAACCGTTAAAAATCCGGGCATCTCAAGCCCCAACCCCCTTACCCCTGGGTGACAAGCCGCCGACATCTGGCTTGTTGAAGCCGTTATGCTCATTGGGTGAACTTTGCCCAACTCCTCTTCCCAGATTTCTCGCTGATTTTGTGCGGCTACCTGATTTGCCGCTACACCGCCCTGAACCGCTCGGTGTGGCAACAGGTCGACAGTTTGGTTTACCTGTTCCTGTTCCCGGTGCTGTTGTTTCGGTCCATCGTCAAAAGTCCGCTCGATCTGGAAGCCGCGTCAAGCCTGATTGGCGCAGGCCTGAGTTTGGGGGTCTGCGCGATTGCACTGTCTTACAGCTTGCCTTACTGGCCGATTCTGGGCAAACGGCTGGACAAACGTGACCATGCGGCCAGCGCTCAAGTGGGATTTCGCTTCAATTCGTTCATTGCCTTGGCTCTGGCCGAGCGCTTGGCGGGCCCAGAAGGCTTGCTGCTGATTTCGGTGCTTATCGGGTTTTGTGTGCCGTTGTTCAACATCGGGGCCGTTTGGCCCATGGCACGCCATGCCAATACCGGTTTTTTGCGTGAACTGGCCCGCAACCCCTTGATCATCGCCACCAGTTCTGGGCTGGCCTTCAACTTGATGGGTTTCAGTATTCCGGCTTGGTTGGACCCCAGCGTCAGCCGCATCGGCGCGGCTTCTTTGGCTTTGGGCTTGATGGCAGCGGGGGCCGGCATGGAACTGCGCACCTTGCGTCAAGGCAAATTGCTGGCCATGAGCGTGCTCATGGTCAAGCACCTGCTGCTGCCCTTGATCGCACTGGGCATGTCCAAACTGTTTGGACTCAACGCCATGCAAGCCACCGTGCTGCTGGCGTTTTCGGCCTTGCCCACGGCATCGACTTGCTATGTGCTGGCCGCACGCATGGGCTACAACGGGCCGTATGTAGCGGGGCTGGTCACGCTGTCCACACTGTCCGGCATGTTGAGTTTGCCGTTTGCACTGGGGGTGCTGCGCTAGCGATTCGTTACCCCCGACATCAGCAACCGTCACCCCCGACTTGATCGGGGGTCCATGGCTTCGGCTGCCATGGATACCCGTGTTCACGGGTATGACAAGGGAAGAATGACCATCCCACTCAAACCTGTGCCAGCGACCAAGACACTTGCTCTTGCACCACGGGGTCGGTGTGCACCAGATGCACCGCCAGCGCCTGTTGCAAAGCTTGCCGCTCTGGCGCGGTGATGACTTCGGACGCCAAAGCATTGCCCGCCGCCAAGGCCAAGTTGCGCAGCCAACGGGCGTGGCCGATGCGGCGGATGGCGCTGCCTTCGGTGCGGCGCAGAAATTCAGCCTCGCTCCAAGCCATGAGCTGCACGATGCTGCCCGCGCCCAAACCCTCACGCGCTTGCCAATCGGGCAATGCGCTGACCTGTGCGAACTTGTTCCACGGGCAGGCCAGCTGGCAGTCGTCGCAGCCATAAATGCGGTTGCCGATCAGCGGGCGCAGGGCCTCGTCGATTGGCCCGGCATGCTCGATCGTCAAATACGAAATGCAGCGCCGCGCATCCAGCCTGTAGGGGCCCACAATGGCTTGTGTAGGGCACAGGTCCATGCAGGCGGTGCACTGGCCACAGTGCGCCGACACGGCAGGCGTTTTGGGCAAGGCAAAGTCCACAAACAACTCGCCCAGAAAAAACATCGACCCGGCCTCGCGGCTGAGAATCAGCGTGTGTTTGCCGCGCCAGCCCAGCCCGCTGCGGGTGGCCAGCTCGGCCTCCATCACCGGGGCCGAGTCGGTGAACACGCGGTGACCAAAAGGGCCAATGGCTTGTGCAATCCGCTCTTGCAGTTTTTGCAATCGGCTGCGCAAGACCTTGTGATAATCGCGCCCCCGGGCATAGAGCGACACCACCGCCTCACCGGGCTGTGTGCTGCGCGCCGTCTCGCGGGCCAACCAGTCGGGCGAGGTGTCCTGCGGCAAGTAATCCATGCGGGCGGTGATCACGCTCACCGTGCCCGGCTGCAGCTCGGCGGGGCGGGCGCGTTTGAGGCCGTGGCTGGCCATGTAGCCCATGCTGCCGTGAAAACCAGCGGCCAGCCAGGCCTGCAATCCGGGCTCGGCCGAGGTCAAATCAATGCCCGTCACGCCAATTTGGGACAATCCGAGTTCACGCGCCCAGATCTGGATCTGGGGCCACAGTTCAAGAAGGTCGATTTGAGTACGTTGAGCAGTCACCCGCCGATTGTAGGAAGCCCCGCTACAACCCCGCCCTTGCCCCTGGTTTGGGAGGGCGTGTGGGCCGACGAATCCGCCACACAAGCCTTTGCCGCGCAACTGGCCCAAGCCCTGACCACTTGGCCGGGCGGGCGCGATGCCTGCATCGAGTTGCGGGGCAACCTGGGCGCAGGCAAAACCACCCTGGTGCGCCACCTGCTGCGCGCCGCCGGGGTGCAAGGCCGCATCAAAAGCCCGACGTATGCCGTGGTCGAGCCGCACCAAGCTGGCGATGGCGACGATGCCTGGCCCATCTGGCATTTCGATTTTTACCGCTTCAACGATCCCCAAGAGTGGGAAGAGGCGGGTTTTCGCGACATCTTTGCCGGGCCGGGCCTGAAACTCATGGAATGGCCAGACAAGGTGGCGGGTCAACTGCCGCCGCCCGACTGGGTGATTGCGCTGGACGCGATCGATGAGGACCAGCGTCGCGTACACATCAGCGCAGGCACACCAAGAGGCGTGAATTGGCTGCAAACATGGGCAAAAATTCCTCCGGAGGCCGACCATGCAGGCTGACCGCCGCCGCCTGATCAAAACCGGCCTGCTGGTGCTCAGCTTGGGCGCAGCGCAGCTGGCCCGGGGTGCCAGCATGCTGGCCGTGCGCATTTGGCCCGCGCCCGATTACAGCCGGGTCACGCTCGAGTCGGACACCGCACTCAAGACCCGGCAAACCTTCATCGACTCGCCACCCCGGCTGGCGGTGGACATTGAAGGCTTGGAACTCAATGCCGCCTTGCGCGAACTGGTGGGCAAGGTGCAAGCCTCGGACCCCAACATCGCCGGCATCCGCGTGGGCCAGTTCAATGCCAGCACCGTGCGGCTGGTGATTGACCTCAAACGCCCCATCGCGCCCCAAGTCTTCACCTTGCAACCCGTCGCCGCCTACGCCCACCGGCTGGTGCTCGATCTGTACCCCGCGCAAGCGGCGGACCCACTCGAGCAACTGATTCAGGAGCGGGCGACGGCCAAGGCCGCGCCGCCGGCCTCCGCCTTGCCCCATGCTGGGCCGGTGAACGACCCCTTGGGCGAGTTGATCACCAAGCAAGGCCAAGCCAGCGGCAAGCCAGCGGCAACGCCAATGGCCCCCACCACCCGCAAGCAGGACTTTGAGCCCGCCCCCTCGGCCGTGATGGACAACCCGAATCACCCGCCACGGCAAGCGAGCACCGGCACCACCGACCGGCTGATCGTGATCGCGCTCGACCCCGGCCACGGCGGCGAAGACCCCGGCGCCGTAGGCCCCGGCGGCACCCGCGAAAAAGACGTGGTGCTGAAAATTGCCCACCTGCTGCGCGACCGCATCAACGCCAGCAGCGTCAACGGCAACCCCATGCGGGCCTACCTGACCCGCGATGCCGACTTTTTTGTGCCCCTGCATGTGCGGGTGCAAAAAGCCCGGCGCGTGCAGGCCGACCTGTTTGTCAGCATCCATGCCGATGCGTTTTTTACGCCGCAGGCCAGCGGTGCCAGCGTGTTTGCGCTCAGCCAAGGGGCGGCTTCCAGCAGTGCGGCCCGCTGGATGGCCCAAAAAGAAAACAAGGCCGACCTGATCGGCGGCATCAATCTGGGCAGTCAGGATGCCCAGGTACAACGCGCCCTGCTCGACATGAGCACGGCAGCGCAAATCAAGGACAGCCTGCAGCTGGGCAGCAGCCTGCTGCGCGAGATCGGCGGCGTGGGCCGTTTGCACAAACCCCGGGTGGAACAAGCGGGTTTTGCCGTGCTCAAAGCGCCCGACATTCCGAGCGTGCTGGTGGAGACCGCCTTCATCAGCAACCCGGAAGAAGAAGAAAAACTGCGCAGCGACGCCTACCAAAAGCAACTGACTGACGCGCTGATGCGCGGCATCTTGCAGTATTTCTCGCGCAACCCACCGCTGGCGCGCAACCGCAGCATTTAAGGCGTCTGGCTGGATTCCACATCCCGGTCAAACTGCGCCATCGCTGCAAGCGTCAGCGGGTCGGTGGCCAGACCGGCCGCGAACTCGGGCCGCACCGTCACGGCATGCGCGCCGCAAGCGATCAGGCGCGAGAGCACATCGGCCGACTTGATGCTGGCTGCCAGCAACTGCAAGCCATCGGCCTGCACCGCCACGCAGGCCTCGATCAGTGACCAGACATCGCGCCCGTCGGCTTGCAGGCGGCCCACATAGGGCGCGACGAAATGGGCCCCTTGCGCGCGCGCCCACAGCAGTTGCACCGGGTTGGACAAACCCGTCAGCAGCGTGGGCACGCCCCAAGCCTGCACCTCGCGCAGCACCGGCTGCCAATCGGGGTGGCACGGCAGTTTGATGGTCAGGCGCACACGGGCCTGCACGGCGGCGGGCAGCAACACTTCGAGCCATTGCGCAGCTTCGCCCACATCGGCGCGGGGCAGTTGCAGCATCAGCTCGGGGATGCGAGCCTCACCAGCCTGCGCCACCAGTTGCAGGTAGCCCGGCAAGCTGACCGGCAAACCTGCCTGCATGACCAGCGTGGGGTTGGTCGTCACACCCTGCACGGGCGGGCAACCCGCAGGCAAGGTCCATTGGCTGGCGTCAGCCGAGTCGAGGAAGAACTTCATGCAGCGTCCTGCTTCAGAAAAATATCTTTGTCCGGGAAAAACTGGCTGTGCAAGGGCAGCAAGGCCCCGCCCAAGGCACGGGCGTGGGCGCCCACCTCCCCGGCCAACAACTGCGGTTGGTGCATGCCGTCAAACCGGTATTGGGTCAGCGCGTCTTGTGTGGCCGCCATCAAAGCGGTCATGAGCGGCGCACCCAAAGAGCCGTCCATCACCACCGCGTCCAGATCGAGCAATGCGGCGGAACTCGCCACCGTCATGGCCAGCGCCTGGCTGGCTTGCGCGATCCACGGGGCGGTGTATTCGGTGTAAGCCGCGTCCATGATGGCAGGCTGGTGGATCAGCAAGGGGTCTTGCCCTGCGGCCAGCAAAGCTTGTTCGAGCTGCCAGCCCGAGGCTTTTTGCAGCAATTGCGGCGGCATGCCTGAGCCAGTCGATGCCAAGCCCACTGGCAGCGAGCCAATCGCCCCGGCGTTGCCGCGCTCGCCGTTCATGATGTGGCCCGACAGCACCAGACCACCGCCGATGAAGGTGCCCACAAACACATACAAAAAACTGCGCACGCTGCGGCCATGGCCTTGCAGCAACTCGGCCACGCAGGCGGCGGTGGTGTCTTTGGCAAACACCACAGGCAAATCGGTCAGGCGCTGCACCTCGGCCGTCAGGTCGATGTGCTCCCATCGGGCGAGCGCTTGCGCCGCTTGCCCGCCCAGCAAATCGGCCCATTTGTGGAGCGACAGCGGCGCCGTCAGGCCCACCCCCACGGTGCGGGGCCACAGATCGCCCATGCGCGTTTGCAGGGTTTGCAGGCCTTGTGCCATCGAGGCAAAAAGGTGATCGGGATCGGGATAGTCGTAAAGCACCTCGACGCGCTCGACGGGTTTACCCGTGAAATCGGCCACCAGCAACTCCAGATTGCGCCGCCCCACCTGAATGCCCACACTGAACGCGCCTTGCGGGTTGAGCGACAGCGGCACCGAAGGCTGGCCAATCTTGCCGCGCACCCGGTCTTGCTTGACCAGCAAACCGTCATCGAGCAATCGGCCCACGATGATGGCCACCGTCTGGGTGGACAGCTGGGTCAGGCGCGCCAGATCGGCCTTGGGGATAGCGCCGTGGTGCCGGATGGCCTGCAACACAATGCGCTCGTTGAACTGGCGCATCCCAACGTGGTTGGAACCACGCATGGCAGAAGTGGGGGGAGCGCTGTTCATGGCGTTGCGGGACTTTGGATGTTTCAGAGAAGAATCACGCCCTTGCAAAACAAGGCGTTGCCGTAGGCCGTGCCCTCGCCGCTTTGCACGATCAGGCTGGCCCCTTTGATTTTCTCGTAAAACGCATAGCGCTCCACCGGCTCGACCTGTTCGGGCTTGAAGCCTTCGGCCACCACCAAATCGACCACCGCTTGCTGGGCCGCCGTGCGGTGGCCCTCTGCGCTGTGGCACACGCGCATGAAGGCGGCAGGCTGCGTCACATCGGCGGCCAGCGGAAATACCGACAGCACGGCGCGGCTGACCCTCTCCAGGCTGTGGCCGGGCAGGCGCACCACCGGCTTGCCCTGGCTCAGAAAGTCGGCTGTGAAGTTCGCGTCCACCACCGCCACCCACTCACCGTGGCCCATGGCGCACAGGTGCATCAGCAGCTCAGGCGTCAGCAGCGGGTCGATCCCTTTCAGCATGTGGCGGCCTCTTGAACTTCAGAGGAAGGCAGGCTGGCCGGGTCAATGGCCCCGGTGATCAAGCCCACGATTTGCTCGGGGCTGGTTTCGCGGGTCAGGCGGCTGCAAATGATGCGGCCTTGGCGGAACACCCAGATGCGGTCCACCAGATCAAACACCTGGCGCAGGTTGTGGCTGATGATGATCAGCGGGATGCCCTGCTTTTTGAGGCCCTTGATGATCTCTTCCACCCGGGCCGTCTCTTGCACGCCCAAAGCGGCGGTGGGCTCGTCCAGGATGATGAGTTTTTTGGCAAACCCGGCAGCGCGGGCAATCGCCACGCACTGGCGCTGCCCGCCCGACATGCCGCGCAGGCTTTCGAACATGTCCTGGATCTTCACGCCTGTGGTGGCCAGCATGGACGCCGACTTGTCGCGCATGGCCTTGTGGTTGAGGATGGACAGCGGGCCCAAATTCAGGCGCGTGATCTCGCGGCCCAGAAAGATGTTGGCCGGCACATCCAGGTCTTCGGCCAGCGCCAGCGTTTGGTAAACGGTCTCAATGCCCTGCTCACGGGCGTTCAGCGGCGACTCGAAATGGACCTTTTGGCCGTCCAGCAGGATGTCACCGGTGTTGGGCTGCTCGGCCCCGGTGATCAGGCGCACAAAGGTGCTTTTGCCAGCGCCGTTGTCGCCCACGATGGCGGCGTGCTCACCGGGCAAGAGGCGAAATTGCGCATCGGTCAGGGCTTTGACGCCCCCGTAATGCTTGGTCAGTTGCTGGATTTCGAGAACAGGTGTGGAGGTGGACATGTCGGCTGCTTTCACTGTGAATGGGCGCAAGCATCGCGCATTTCAAGATTTACCGCATTAGTAAAACTACTAGGTTTACTTAGTCTGGTTTTTCGTTTCCAATCCGTTCGCGGTCAAGGAAAAGTATTTTTTGGCCGGAACCCTCATCAACAACGGAGATAAGACCCATGATCACGAAACGCACATTCGGCCGTTTGGCCATCGCTGCAGCTGCTGCCACTTTGTTCACCTCGGCCATGGCCGCTGACGTGACGGTGGCCTACATCACCAACGGCAACACCAACGAAGGCTGGACGCTGATCAACGGCGGTGCCAAGAAAGCCGGTCAGGCCAAAGGCGTGAAGTTCATCGAGTTGGCCGCCGACAAAGGTGAGTTGTCTCGCCAGCTGGCCATCGTGGAAGACATGATCACCCGCAAAGTCAACGCCATCGCCATCGCACCGGTCGACTCCGCTGGCATCGCCCCCGCCATCAACAAAGCCCTGGCCGCTGGCATCGCTGTGGTCGCTGTGGACACCGGCATCACCGGCTCCAAGATCACTTCGTACGTCGCCACCGACAACATCAAAGCCGCCAACGTGCAAGGCAAATGGGCTGCAGGCGAGATCAAAGACGGTGACACCGTGATTTATGTGACGGGCGACCAAGGTCAGTCGACTGGCCAAGAGCGCAAGAAAGGCTTTGTGGACGCCCTGAACGCTGGCCGCAAGAACGTGAAGATCGTCGAAGTCGCCACCACTTGGGACCAGACCATGGCCCAAAACGGTGTGGAAGCTGCTTTGCGCGCAAACCCCAATGCCAAGGTGATCGCCTGCGCATGGGATGGCGGTGCTTTGGGTGCCAAAGCCGCATTGATGGCCGCTGGCAAAAAGCCCGGCGACGTGAAAATCGCTGGCTTTGACGGCTCCCCTGGTGGCTTGGACATGATGAAGCAAGGCTGGCAACAAGCCAACGCCGCACAAATGCTGGCCAAAATCGGTCAAGTGGGCGTGGAAACCGCCATTGCCGCTGCGCAAGGCAAAAAGGTCGAAGCTCGCATCGACACCGGCTCCTTCCTGGTGCTGCCTGCCAACGTGGACAAGTTCGCTGCCGACTCCGGCGTGGGCCAGTTCATGAAAGTCAAGGCCAAATAAGTCAAGGCCGCGATAGGGCCAGCCCGGACCTGCAGGTCCGGGCTTATCTTTTTGAAATACTGAGAAATTTATGAAATCCATCACCCGACAAGAGTGGTACGGCGCCTTTGTGGCGGTCATCGTGCTGGGCGTTTTGCTCACCTTCGCCTCGCCCTACTTCCTGACCACCGGCAACCTGTCCAACATCCTGGTGCAGGCCTCGGTGATCGCCTTGCTCGCGGGTGGACAGACCTTTGTGATCCTGACGGGTGGCGTTGATCTGGCCGTGGGTGCACTGACCGCGCTGGCGGGTGCCGTGGCCGGTCACATGATGATCAAAATGGGCATCGATCCTTATCTGGCCATGCTCGTGGCGCTGGCCATTGGTGCGGCTGTGGGCGTGTTCAACGGCTATCTGGTGGCCTTTGTCGGCATTCCGGCGTTCATCGTCACACTCGGTGGCCTGACGCTGTGGCGCGGTTTGGCCTTTGACCTGACGGGCGGTTTTGACAACGCAGGCTTGCCCGACCCCCTGCCCTTCATCGGCTATGGCGATGTGCTGGGTGTGCCCATGCCCACGCTGATCACCGGCGTCTTTTTTGTGGTGATGGCCTTTGTGTTGTCGAGCACCAAAATCGGCCGCTATGTGTACGCCATGGGCTCCAACGAAATGGGTGCCCGCCAAGTGGGCATCAACATCCGCTGGTACAAACTGGGCGTTTACGTGATCTCGGGCCTGTGCTGCGCGCTGGCGGCGATCGTGCTCATGGCCCGCATGGATTCGTCCAGCGGCAAGATGGCGCAAATGTTCGAGCTGGACGCGATCGCGGCAGTCATTCTGGGCGGCACCTCGCTCTTTGGCGGGCGCGGCAGCATCTGGGGCAGCTTGCTGGGCGCGGTGCTGATCACCATGATCCGCAACGGCATGAACCTGATGGAAGTCTCGCAATTCAAGCAAATGATGGCCATCGGTGCCGTTGTCATTGTGGCCGTCTGGATTGACGTGGTGCGCCGCAAGCACCTGCTCAAGAAATAAGCATCACCGGGTTTAGTTGATATGACCACGCCAATTTTTGTATTGGGCGAAGCCCTGATGGACTGCATCGCCCAGCCCGATGGTCAATTGCGTCCCTTCATGGGCGGCAGCCCTTTCAACATGGCACGCGCCGCCGCGCTGCGCGGTGCCGACGTGGCTTACCTCAACCCCTTATCCAACGACCTGTTCGGCCAGGGCATGGCGCAGCTGCTGCAGCGTGACGGCGTACAGCTGCCAGGCGGCACCAGCCGCCTGCCCACCTCGCTGGCGGTGGTGCAGGTCACAAACGGTCAACCGAGCTACGGGTTTTACCGTGAAAGCATTGCCGACCGCGACTACACCGTGGACGGCATCGTGGCTTTGCTGCACCAGCAAAAAACGCCGGGCATCCTGCACACAGGCTCCTTGCTGCTGATCCCGCCGGAACACCACAAAGTCGTGGCCATTTTGAAGGCAGCACGCGAGATGGGCTGGACCATCAGCGTGGACATCAACCTGCGGCCCAAAGTGGCGCATGACCTGACCGCGTATGTGCAGGCCCTGCACGAAGTGATCACCCTGACCGACTGGCTCAAAGCCAGCGACGAAGACCTGGAGTCCATGGGTTTTGCGAATGTCGGTATTGGTGAATCTGCACGTCTGGTGCACGAATTGCGTGCGGGTGTGGCACCGGATGCCTTGAGCCGCGTGGCCCTGACCTTTGGCGGCGACGGCGCTTATTTGGACATCGAAGGCCGGACCCACAGCCTGCCCGTGCCCCGCATCACCGTGACCGACACCGTGGGCGCAGGCGACACCTTCTGGGGCAACACCCTGGCCGAATGGGCCTTGCAGCCTGACGGTGCCGCTGGGCGCGTGGCCAGCACACTCGATTTGTCCATGAAAGCCGCTGCTATCAACTGCACCCGCCAAGGTTGCCAGCCACCGACACGGGCTGAGGTATTGGCGTTTTGAAGTCAGACTACTTGTCAGCGCGAGCAGCGCTCAGGGTTGCAGGGGTGTATAGGAGCTTGCCTGCAAGCGATGGGTGAACTTTATGGGACATCTGTCGCCTGCAGGGCTGGCTCCTACAACAGACTGGATACCCAACGTCAAACTGAATAATCCTCGGCACAGACTGGATCGCGCACGAACCAGAGGCCAATCAACCAGCCCGACGCGCCTTCCAAGCGCCCAACATGGCGATCAGGCCGGGCACGATGATCAAAGCCCAAATGATCTTGGACAGGTGCGTTTGCACAAACGGCAAGTTGCCAAACAAATAACCCGCCAGCGTCAGCCCGACCACCCAAATGGCACCGCCCACCACGTTGTAGGTGGTGAATTTGCGGCGGGTCATCTCGGCCACACCTGCCACAAACGGGACAAAAGTGCGAATAAACGGCATGAAACGGGCCAGGATGATGGTGATGCCGCCGTACTTCTCATAAAAGGCGTTGGCCTGCAAAAAGGCCTGGCGGTTGAAAAACCGGGAGTTCTCCCATTGGAAGACTTTGGGGCCAAAGTAGCGCCCGATCGTGTAATTGGTCTGGTCACCCAAAATGGCCGCCACCAGCAGCAAGCCCATCACCAGCGGCAGGCTCATCAAACCCGCACCGCACATCGCCCCGACGATGAACAGCAGCGAGTCGCCGGGCAAAAACGGCATGACCACCAAGCCGGTCTCCACAAAGATGATCACGAACAGCAAGGCATAAACCCAAGCGCCATATTGCCCCACAAAGGCCTCCAGGTAACGGTCCACATGGAGGATGAAATCGACGAGTTGCAACAAGATGTCCATGCGCCGATTATCCCCGCAGACATTCGGCCGCAGGGGCAGCCTCCCACAAAGAGATGTGCCTACCGCAAACCCCTAAAATCAGACGGTGACTTCCCAACAGACCCCGGCTTCCGCGCGCCGTCCCATCCGCGAACTCCCTGATGAACTGATCAGCCAAATCGCCGCTGGCGAGGTGGTCGAACGCCCCGCATCGGTCGTGCGCGAGCTGGTGGACAACGCCATGGACGCAGGGGCCCGCAGCATCACGCTGCGCCTGATGGGTGGTGGCACCCGGCTGATTTCGGTGGAAGACGACGGCGGCGGCATCGCCCCGGACGAGCTGGCCACAGCCCTCAAACGCCACGCCACCAGCAAGATCGGCAACCTGGACGAGCTGGAATCCGTGATGACCATGGGTTTTCGGGGCGAAGCACTGGCCGCCATCAACTCGGTGTCTGAATTGACCCTGCTTTCGCGCATGGACGGCCAGCCCACCGCCTTTGCCCTGGATGGCCGAACCGGCGAAATTCGCCCGGCAGCCCGCGCCGTGGGCACCACGGTGGAGGTGAAAGAGCTGTTTTTCTCGACCCCCGCCCGCCGCAAGTTTTTGAAAAGTGACAGCACCGAGCTGGCGCACTGCATCGAGGCGGTGCGCCGCCACGCGCTGGCCCGACCCGATGTGGGCTTTGCCATCTGGCACGAGGGCAAGCTGGTCGAGCAGTGGCGCGTGCACCCCGGTGCTGCTGGGCTGGAGCAGCGTCTGGCCGATGTGCTGGGCGAAGAGTTTGTGGCGCAGTCCATCGCCGTGGAATACAACGCCGGGCCGCTCAAGGTGATCGGCCGCGCCGGTCTGCCCGACGCCGCCCGCTCGCGCCCAGACCACCAATTTGCCTATGTAAACGGCCGTTTTGTGCGCGACAAAGTGGTCATGCACGGTGCGCGCAGCGCCTACGAAGACGTGCTGCACGGCCACAAACAACCGGCTTATGCCCTGTTCATGCAGATCGACCCCACGCTGGTCGATGTGAACGTGCACCCCACCAAGATCGAGGTGCGATTTCGGGACAGCCGCGCCGTGCACCAAGCCGTGCGCCACGCCCTGGAAAACGCACTGGCCGCACCGCGATCGCAGAATCTGACGGACGAAGCCGCCAATGCAGCCCCGGACTTTGATCTGAAGAACGGCCCTGCCCCCAAAGCCCTGCCCGAATCGGCCAGCTGGCAACAAGGCGGCATGGCCTTTGAGCGTCCCGGCCCGTCCAGCTTCAACGCCCCGGCCTACAAACCGGCCGATTTTTTGCGCCCCCGTGTGGACGGCGAACAGGCCATGGCCGACTTGAAAGCGTTGTGGCAGCCCTCACCGCACGCCGCAGAGGCAGCAGGAATGTGGGAGGCTACCCCTGCGGCCGAAGGGGATTCGCTTGCAGGGGCAAGCTCCTACAGGGTCACAGAGACACCTGCCTCACCCCTACCCGAAGGTGACTGGCCATTGGGCCGCGCCGTGGCCCAGCTGCACGGCGTTTACATCCTGGCCGAAAACAAGCAAGGCCTGGTGGTGGTGGACATGCACGCCGCACACGAACGCATCGTGTACGAGCGCCTGAAAAACCAGCTCAACGCCGCCGATGACGAAGGCCCGCGCATCGCCAGCCAGCCGCTGCTGATACCGGCCACCTTTGCCGCCACGCCCACCGAAGTGGCCACGGCCGAGGCCTGCGCCGAGGCGCTGGAGCAACTCGGTCTGGAAATCTCGCCCCTGTCGGCCAAAACCCTGGCAGTGCGCGCCGTGCCCACCAGCCTGGCGCAAGGCGATGCGGTCGAGCTGGCCCGCAGCGTGCTGGCGGAGCTGGCCCAGCACGACGCCAGCACCGTGGTGCAACGCGCCCAAAACGAGATCCTGGCCACCATGGCCTGTCACGGCGCGGTACGCGCCAACCGCCGACTGACGCTGGACGAAATGAACGCCTTGTTGCGCCAGATGGAAGAAACCGAACGCTCCGACCAGTGCAACCACGGCCGCCCCACCTGGCGTCAGATGACGATGCGGGATCTGGATGCGCTGTTTCTGCGGGGTCGGTGATGGACCACAAAGCGATGGTTGAGGCCGGTGCGCGGACTGCCCGATTTGGCGAGCGAAGCGAGTATGAGGGCCGCCGCGCACCGGCCTCAACCATCGCGCGCCACGAAGAAACCAGTCACAGCGCAGCATCAGACGCCAAATAAAAACACCATGTCGCAAAAACTCATCGTCCTGATCCTCGCCCTGCTGCTCGGTCTGCAACCCGTCACCACCGACTTGTATTTGCCCGCCCTGCCCGCCATCACCCAAGGCTTTGGTGCGGGCATGGGCCAGGCACAGCTCACGCTCACGGCACTGCTGCTGGCCTTTGGTCTGTCTCAACTCGTGTGGGGCCCCCTGTCGGACCGCTTTGGCCGCCGCCCGATTTTGCTGTGGGGCATGGGTGCCTACACCCTGGCCTCGGTGGCTTGCGCGTTTGCGCCCGACATGGCCTGGCTGATCGCGGGGCGCACCGTGCAAGGCATCGCCATGGGTGCAGGCGTCATGGCCGCACGCGCCGTGGTGCGTGATTTGTTCCAACCTGCCCAAGGGGCCACCGTCATGTCGCAAGGCCTGACCGGCCTGGGCATCATCGCCTGCGCTTGTGCGCCGCTGGGCGGTATGCTGACCGACTGGTTGGGCTGGCGCATCGCTTTGCTCATGCTCGCCGTGTTCGGTGCCGCCACACTCGCCTTGTTGTATTGGCGGTTTGAAGAAACCCTGGCTCAGCCCGATGCGCATGCCTTGCGCGCCAAGCCACTGATCAGTGCCAACCTCGACATCCTGCGCAACCCCGTGTTTCTGACCTGGTGTGCGCTGTCGGCCGCTTCTTATCTGGGGCTGTTCACTTTTCTGGCCAGCTCGTCGTTTGTCTTTGTCACCTTCATGGGTTACAGCAAAACGGCTTACGGCTTTCTCATGCTCAGCATGTCGCTGTCCTACATCGTGGGCACCTTCTGGTGCCGCTGGATGCTGCGGCGCACCAGCGTGCACCGCACTGTGGGCATCGCGGCAGTGCTGACCATCACGGCAGGCGTGAGCATGGCCGCGCTGGCTTATGCGGGCCAGGGCCAGGACTGGTATGGGGCTTGGGCCGTGATGGGGCCGATGTACATCTTCATGCTGGGCCACGGTGTGCACCAACCTTGCGGACAAAGCGGTGCGGTCGCGCCCTTCCCGCACCGGGCAGGCACCGCCTCGGCCCTGAACGGTTTTTTGATGATGCTGGGCGCTTTCTTCATGGGCGGCTGGCTGGGCGCACACATGGACCGACCCGTTTTTGCACTGGCACATGGCATTTTGCTGTGGGCTTGCATCATCACCATCGTGGCCTGGACCGCTGTGCAACGCCATGGCCGCCCGGAGCCTGTGGCCGCGCAACCGGCATGAGCAGACAAAGCCCCATGCACACCAAACCCATCGACGCCATCGCGATCGCAGGCCCCACCGCCAGCGGAAAAACGGCAGCCGCCCTGGCCTTGGCCGAGGCACTCCAGACACAAGGCGGGGCCGAAATCATCAGCGTGGATTCCGCGCTGGTTTACCGGGGCATGGACATCGGAACAGCCAAACCCAACCGCGAAGAGTTGGCCGCTGTACCCCATCATCTGATCGACACCCTCGACCCGCTGCAAAGCTACAGCGCGGCCGAATTCGCCAAAGATGCGACGCGTTTGATACGGGACATCCGTGCGCGCGGCAAAACCCCGCTGCTGGTGGGCGGCACCATGCTTTACCTCAAGGCCTTGCTCGAAGGCTTGAACGACATTCCCGCAGCGAACCCCGAGGTTCGTGCCCACATCCAGCAACAAGCCGAAAGCCTGGGCTGGCCAGCCATGCACGCCCTGCTGGCCCAGGTGGACCCGATCACCGCCGCTCGCCTGGCCCCGGGTGACAGCCAGCGCATTGGTCGCGCCCTGGAAGTGTGGACTTCGACCGGCCAAACCCTGTCGTCCTTTCACCAAAGCGCCAAAGCCCATGCGCCCGACTGGCACATCCCGGTCATCAGCCTGGAGCCCACAGATCGCGGCTGGCTGCACCAGCGCATTGCACTGCGCTTTGACCAAATGATGGCGCAAGGCTTTCTGGACGAGGTCAAGCGGCTCAAGACACGCGGCGACCTGGATCCTGATTTGCCATCCATGCGCTGCGTGGGCTATCGACAAGCCTGGGAGGGGCTGGATGCGGGCTGGCCCGAAGCCGAAATCCGGGAGCGCGGCATCTTTGCCACCCGACAGCTGGCCAAGCGCCAAATCACTTGGATGCGCAGCATGCCGACGCGGCATGTGGTGCAGGCCGATGGACATCAGCCGCTGGCGCAAGTTCAGCGCATCGCCCTAGAAAGCCTGCGCTAATCGGCCGCATCCTTGCGGCGGCCGCTTTTGATCTTCGACTGCATGGCCTTGCCCTCCAGCCGCCGCTGGACCGAGCCATAAGTGGGCTTGGTGGCCTTGCGGGGTTTGGGGGGCGTGGCGTACAGGTTCAGCGTTTCATACAACCTGGCCCACGCATCCACCCGGTTGGCCTCTTGCGTGCGGTGTTTTTGGGCTTTGAGGATGAAGACACCCTCTTGTGTCAAGCGGCTGTCGCCCGATTGCAGCCAACGCTGCTTGACGTCGTCGGGCAACGATGAGCCCGCCACATCGAAGCGCAGCTGGATGGCGCTGGAGACTTTGTTGACGTTTTGGCCGCCCGGACCTTGTGCACGGATGGCGCTCAGCTCCACTTCAGCGTCGTCGATGTGCAGGGCATATTTCATGTTGCAGCCTTTTCTTTGTGGGAGGTCGCTCTTGCGGCTGAAAAACTTTGTGGTGGGGCCAACATTCGCGAGCGGGGGCTCGCTCCCACACAGTCACTCTCCCCACGATCCCGCATCGCGCACGGGCTCTGCATTTATTGCAGCGGACCCTTGAGGTTTTCAGGAATGGGCAAGGGCATGACTTCGATGCCTTCATCGAGCAGGGCTTCGGTTTCTTCGCGGGTGGCTAGGCCCCGGATGTTGCGCTCTTCGCGCTCACCATAATGGATCTTGCGGGCCTCTTCGGCAAACTGGGGGCCCACATCTTCTGTGTTGGCGATCACATGGCGCACCATGTTCAGCATGGCCGCTTGCATGTGTTGCAATCCAGACGCAGCGGCCGTATCCGGCAAAGCAGGGGGGCCCGAAGGACTGGCATTGTCTTTGCCCGACGTTTCAGACGCGGCCGCCACCGGGCCCACGCCATGCCCCAGATTCAAGCGGGGAGCCGAGAGCATTTTGACGATCTCGCTGTCGTTGCACACCGGGCACGTGAGCAGACCCCGCGCACGCTGTGCGTCGTAGTCGTCTTGAGAGCCAAACCAGCCTTCAAAGCTGTGACCCTGCGAACATTGAAGGTCCAGGACTTTCATGGGCGGAAGATGTCAGGGCAAGGTTTGCCAGGTCAGCGGCCAATCGCCAGCCAGCACATTTTGCAACCAAAGCGCGCCCGTGAGGGTTTTGGCATCGGTGACTTGGCCGTCTCGACACCAGGCCATCAGCTCTGCGGGTGTGGCAGTGAACACATCCAGAAACTCTTCTGAATCGAGTTGGCGTTCACCCAGCGTCAGGTCTTTGGCAAACCAGATTTCGATGACTTCTGTCGAATACGCGATCACCGGGTGCAATACGCCCGCCCTCACCCACTGGCGTGCGGTGTAGCCGGTTTCTTCCATCAGCTCGCGTTGTGCACACAAGAACGGGTCTTCGCCCGGGTCGAGCTTGCCCGCCGGGAATTCGATCATCACCTGGCCGACCGGGTAACGGTATTGGCGCTCCAGCACCAAACGCAAACCATCGGGTGTCTCAAGCATCGGAATGACCATGACCGCGCCAGGATGGACCACGTACTCCCGTGTGGCCAGACTTTGATTGGGCAAGCGAACGGTGTCGCGAAAAGCGTGCAGGAAGTTGCCGTGCAGCAATTCTTCCTGGCTGAGTCGGTGTTCGATCAGGTGATCGTCAGACATGCAAAACGGTGCACAAGCAGGCGGTCAATGCGGGCGGTGCATCAGGTAGCGGTACACAAAGCCGGGGAACGCCAAGGTCACAAACAGGGTGCCCGTGATGGCATAGAACTCCCAGCCCTGGGGAGCGATCTGGCCACCATGATTTTCGAGCGCCAGGCCCACGGCACCGACCCCAAAATACAACAGCACCAACTCCGCCAGCCGAATGGCCAGTGACTTGGTGCTCCGCAAGGGCCCAACCAGCAAAATGCGTTGATTGGCAAAAGGCAAGTTAGCAGCCAGCAAAGCCAGTGCCATCAAGAAACCCATTTGCCAGGCGGCGATCATGCGGATTGGCTCAAACAGCCAACATGCGGGCAATGGCGTCTGCGCACAGGGCCATCAAGGCACCTGGGACAATGCCCAACACCAGCACCAGCAAGCCGTTCACCGACAGGACCACACGCACATCGGTGGTGGCCGACACGGTGGTGGCCGTGACGGGTTCGTCAAAGTACATGACCTTGACGACGCGCAGGTAATAGAAAGCACCGATCAGCGACATGAGCACGGCAAAGATCGCCAAGCCGATGTAGAAGCTCTGACCCGAAACAATCAGCGACTGCAGCACCGACAACTTGGCATAGAAGCCCACCATGGGCGGGATGCCGGCCATGGAGAACAGGCAGATCGCCATCACACCCGCGTACAGGGGGCTGCGTTGGTTCAAGCCAGCCAGGTCGGTGATCTCTTCGCTCTCAAAGCCTTGGCGCGCCAGCAACATGATCACGCCAAAGCTGGCCAATGTGGTCAACACATAAGAGACGATGTAGAACATGGCCGAGCTGTAGGCATTGGCAGCCAAGGTGGTCTGGCCGTTGATGACGCCTGCGACAAAACCCAGCAAGACAAAGCCCATCTGCGCGATGGTCGAATAAGCCAGCATGCGTTTGAGGTTGGTCTGGGCAATGGCGGCCAGGTTACCGACGACCAAAGAACCAATGGCCAAGAACGACAGCATTTGCTGCCAGTCAAAGGCCAGAGGCAACAAGCCTTCGACCAGCAAACGGATCATGATCGCAAAAGCCGCCAACTTGGGGGCACCGCCAATCATGAGGGTGGCGGCCGTTGGGGCACCTTGGTACACGTCGGGAATCCACATGTGGAAAGGCACTGCGCCGATCTTGAAAGCCAGGCCCGCAACAATGAAGACCAAACCGAACACCAGCACCTGGTGGTTCACATGGCCAGAAGCCACCGCTTTGAAGACAGCCGACAGCTCCAGGCTGCCCGTGGCACCGTACATCATGGACATGCCGTACAACAAGAAGCCCGAAGCCATGGCACCCAGCACAAAATATTTCATGGCCGCTTCGGTGGCTTGCGTGTGGTCACGGCGCAGCGCGACCAAGGCATAGCTCGACAAGGTCAGCAGCTCCAAGCCCAAATAGATGACGATGAAGTTCTGCCCCGAGATCATGAAGCTCATGCCCAGCAAGGCAAACATGCTCAGGCTAAAAATCTCACCACCACGCAACATGTCGCGGTCTGCGGCATAAGGGCGCGAATAAACCAAGGTCACCATGACGGCGATCGTGGCAAAACACTTGAGCCAATGGCCCATCGGGTCACTGACCACCAGGCGGCCAAAACCGTAAAGCGTCTGCCCTGCATCGGCGTACATGGCGTGCAGCCAGGCCACACCGCCCAGTGACAACAATGTCAGGGCGTAGGTGGCGGTGCGCTTGGGGCTTTTCACGAAGAGGTCGGCCAGCGCAATCACGCAGGCCATGACCAGCAACACGATCTCCGGATAAATCGTCATCCAGCTGGAGGTGTCCATCATGTGTGTTCTCTCAATTCTTCTAATCAGGCGAAACGTTCAATGCCTGTTGCTCAAGGCAACTTGGACAAGGCAACGTGCTTGAGCAAGTCGGCCACCGAAGTGTCCATCACGTCGGTGAAAGGTTTGGGGTACACGCCCATGTAAAGCACAGCAGCAGCCAGCAAGGCCATCACCAGGAACTCACGGGCATTGATATCGGTCAGTGCTTTGACGTCATCGTTGGCCACGGGGCCGAGGTATACGCGCTTGAACATCCACAGGGTGTAGGCCGCACCAAAAATCAGGGCCGACGCCGACAAAGCACCGATCCAGAAGTTGAATTTCACAGCACCCAGAATGACCATCCACTCGCCCACAAAACCGGCTGTGCCTGGCAAGCCGCAGTTGGCCATGGAAAAGAACAAGGCAAAAGCAGCGAATTTGGGCATGGTGTTGACCACGCCACCGTAGCTGGCAATTTCACGCGAGTGCACGCGGTCGTACAACACGCCGATCGACAAGAACATGGCGGCGGACACAAAACCGTGCGCAATCATTTGCACAATGCCGCCGGACACGCCCAGCGGGTTGAAGATGAAAAAGCCCAGGGTCACAAAACCCATGTGCGCGACCGATGAGTAAGCCACCAGCTTTTTCATGTCTTGCTGGACCATGGCCACCAAACCCACGTAGACCACGGCCACCAAAGACAGCACGATGATGAACATGCCCCACTCACGTGCCGCATCGGGTGCGATGGGCATCGAGAAACGCAAGAAACCATAAGCACCGAGCTTGAGCATGATGGCCGCCAGCACAGCGGAGCCGCCTGTGGGCGCCTCGACGTGCACATCGGGCAGCCAGGTATGAACGGGCCACATGGGCACCTTCACGGCGAAGGCCGCAAAGAAAGCAAAGAACAACAGCGTTTGCACGGTGCCCGACAGCTGCAGCTTGTGCCAGGTCAGGATGTCGAAGCTGCCATTCGATGCGGTGTACAGGTAGATCAGCGCAATCAGCGTGAGCAAGGACCCCATCAGGGTGTACAGGAAGAACTTGAACGCCGCATAAATCTTGTTCGGGCCACCCCAAATACCAATGATCAGGTACATCGGGATCAAGGTCGCCTCGAAGAAGACATAGAACAAGATACCGTCCAGCGCACTGAACACACCGATCATCAGACCCGACAGGATCAGGAAGGCGGCCATGTACTGGTTGACTTTGCGGGTGATGACTTCCCAGCCTGCAATGACCACGATCACGTTGATGAACGCTGTGAGCAACACGAGCCACAGCGAAATGCCGTCCACGCCCAAGTGGTAGTGCACATTGAAGCGCTCGATCCACGGCGCTTTTTCGACGAACTGCATGGCCGAGGTGCCGAGCTGAAAGCCCGAATACAAAGGCAATGTGGCCAGAAAACTGACGACGGAGCCGATGAGGGCCAGCCAGCGCACGGCGCGGGCTTGGCTGTCACGACCGAAGGCCAGCAAGATGACGCCGAAAGCAATCGGCATCCAGATGGCAAGGCTTAACAATCCCATTTTTATATCGTCCTCAAAATCGTTAAGCGAGCCAGACGAAATACGTCATCAGCACAAACACACCCAGGATCATGACCAGGGCATAGTGGTACAGGAAGCCCGACTGGAACCAGCGCACCACGCCAGACACCATGCCCACGACTTTCCAGGAACCGTTGACGAAGAAGCCGTCGATGATGGCGCGGTCGCCCACCTTCCACAGACCGGTGCCCAAACCACGCGCACCCTTGGCCAAAATGTTCTCGTTGATCCAGTCCATGAAGTACTTGTTCTCCATGACCACGATCAGCGGACGCAATGTGCGGGCAAAGAACGCAGGCACTTTGGGGTTGACCAGGTACATGTACCAAGCCGTCACCACACCGGCCAGAGCCAGCCAAAACGGTGCTGTGGTCAGCGCGTGCTTGGCCATGGCCACTGGGCCGTGGAAAGCTTCGGCCATTTCGACCATGACCGGGTGCTTGTCGGCATTCACAAAGATCACGTCTTTGAAGAAATCGCCGTACAGCATGGGCTCGATCGTCATGTAGCCAATCAGCACCGAGGGTATGGCCAACAGGACCAAGGGCACCGTCACCACCCAAGGCGACTCGTGGGGTTTGTCATGCCCGTGATCGTCATGCCCATGGTGGTCATCGTGACCATGGTGCGCGTCAGGGTTCTGGTCGTAACGCTCTTTGCCGTGGAAGACCAGGAAATACATGCGGAACGAATAGAAAGCCGTGACAAACACACCGGCCAGCACGGCGAAGTTGGCAAAACCAGCGGCAGCCAAGTGGCTTTCGTGCACGGCTTCGATGATGCTGTCCTTCGAGTAAAAACCCGAGAAAAACGGTGTACCGATCAAGGCCAGCGAACCCAGCAGCGAGGTGATCCAGGTGATGGGCATGTACTTGCGCACGCCACCCATCCAGCGGATGTCCTGGTTGTGGTGCATGCCCATGATGACCGAACCGGCACCCAAGAACAGCAGCGCCTTGAAGAACGCGTGCGTCATCAGGTGGAACACCGCGACCGAGTAAGCCGATGCGCCCAAAGCCACAGTCATGTAACCCAGTTGCGACAAGGTGGAGTAAGCCACCACACGCTTGATGTCGTTTTGGATGATGCCCAAAAAGCCCATGAACAAGGCCGTGATGGAGCCGATCACCATGATGAAGTTGAGGGCCGCATCGGACAATTCAAACAGCGGCGACATACGGGCCACCATGAAGATACCCGCAGTGACCATGGTCGCGGCGTGGATCAGCGCAGAGATCGGGGTCGGGCCTTCCATCGAGTCAGGCAACCACACGTGCAGCGGGAACTGGGCCGACTTGCCCATGGCACCAATGAACAAGCAAATGCAGATCACGGTGATCAGCATGCCGTCCAGGCCAAACACATACCAAGGGAAGTTGATGGCGGCCAGCTCATTGGCTTTGGCAAACAACTCGGTGTAGTTGAGCGTGCCGGTGTAGGCCACGATCAGGCCAATGCCCAAGATGAAACCGAAGTCACCCACACGGTTGACCAAAAAGGCCTTCATGTTGGCGAAGATAGCGGTCGGTTTGTTGTACCAAAAGCCGATCAGCAAATACGACACCAGGCCCACCGCTTCCCAGCCGAAGAACAGCTGCAGCAAGTTGTTGCTCATGACGAGCATCAACATGGAGAACGTGAACAGCGAGATGTAAGCGAAGAAGCGGTTGTAGCCTTCGTCTTCTTCCATGTAGCCAATGGTGTAGAGGTGCACCATCAGCGACACGAAGGTCACGACGCACATCATCATGGCGGTGATGCCATCGACCAAAAAGCCAACTTCCATCTTCAGACCACCCACCACCATCCAGGTGTAGAGGGTCTCGTTGAATCGGGCACCGTCGATGACGCTCTTGAGCGTCATGGCCGACAGGATAAACGCCACGAGAACACCCAAAATGGTCAAAGTATGAGACAGGCGGCGACCCATCCAGTTGCCACCGAATTGGGTACCGAGGACACCGGCGAGCACCGAGCCCATCAGGGGCGCGAGGGGCACAGCCAGCAGCGTGCTTGCGTTGAGGGTTTGACTCATATTCTTATTAACCCTTGAGCGAATTGAGTTCGTCCACGTTGATGCTGTTCTTGTTGCGGAACAACAGCACGAGGATGGCCAGGCCAATGGCCGATTCAGCCGCCGCCACCGTCAGGATGAAGAACACGAACACTTGGCCGTGCATGTCACCCAGGTAATGCGAGAAAGCCACAAAGTTCATGTTCACGGCCAGCAACATCAACTCGATGGCCATGAGCAAAACAATCAGGTTCTTGCGGTTCAGAAAGATGCCGATCACGGCCAATGCAAACAGCATGGCGCCAAGCGACAGGAAATGTCCCAGGGTCAGTGTCATCATTTGCTTTCCTCCGCAGGAGCCACGGGCGCAGGTGCTGGTTGTGTGACACCCATCTTGACCAATTGCATGCGGTCTGCGGCACGCACTTTGACCTGGATGGACGGGTCAATCGCCTTGCTGTCCTTGCGCTCACGCAGGGTCAGTGCAATCGCCGCGATCATGGCCACCAACAAGATGCAAGCCGCAATCTGGATCGGCATCAGGTACTCGGTGTACAGCAAGATGCCCAGAGCCTTGCCGTTGTCGACCGGCACAGCGCCTGCCAGCATGGCGGGGGCTTGAGACAAGCGGAAACCGGACAACAACACGGCCGCCATTTCAAGGGCCACGATGGCACCCAGAGTTGCTGCCAGCGGGAAGTTTTTCCAGAAACCCTTGCGCATGGTGTCAATGTTGATGTCCAGCATCATCACCACGAACAGGAAGAGCACCATCACGGCACCCAGATACACCAGCACCAGCACGATGGCCAGGAATTCGGCGTTGAGCAGGAACCACACCGCAGAGGCTTGCGAAAAAGCCAGCATGAGGTACAGCACAGCGTGCACGGGGTTGCGCGCAGTCACCACCCGGAAGGCTGCAAACAGCAGCACCACCGAGAAGAGGTAGAAGAAACCGGTCTTGACGTCCATAGGTCTGTCTTTTTAAATGTTCAGGACTGGGTGGCGTTCAACGGTAAGGAGCATCGGCAGCTTTGTTGGCTGCGATCTCTTTTTCGTAACGGTCGCCTACGGCCAGCAACATGTCTTTGGTGAAGTACAGGTCACCGCGTTTTTCACCGTGGTATTCAAAAATATGGGTCTCGACGATCGAGTCCACCGGGCAGCTTTCTTCGCAGAAACCGCAGAAGATGCACTTGGTCAGGTCGATGTCGTAACGCGTGGTGCGGCGTGAGCCGTCTTCACGCTGGCCAGCTTCGATGGTGATGGCCATCGCGGGGCACACGGCTTCGCACAGTTTGCAAGCGATGCAGCGCTCTTCACCGTTGTCATAACGGCGCAGGGCATGCAGGCCACGGAAACGCGGCGACAGCGGTGTTTTTTCTTCCGGAAACTGCACCGTCACCTTGCGGGCGAAAGCGTAGCGTCCGGTCAGGGCCATGCCCTTGAGCAACTCCACGAGCATGAAGCTCTTGAAGAAGTCCTTGATCGAAAAGGAGGAAGCAGTCATTGTTGTCATGGTCGTGAACCGCTTATTTCCAGATGTTCCAGGGTGAGAACAGCCAAGCGCCCACCACCAGCAGCCACACCAGGGTGACCGGAATGAAAATCTTCCAGCCCAGACGCATGATCTGGTCATAACGGAAGCGCGGGAAAGTGGCACGGATCCAGATGAACATGGACACGACCAGGAAAGTTTTCAGGCCCAACCAGATCCAGCCCGGAATCATGTTGAACAAGGCACTGTCGATGGGCGACAACCAACCGCCCAGGAACATGATCACGGCCAGAATGGACACCAACCACATGCTGGCGTACTCGGCCAGGAAGAAGATCGCAAAGCCCATACCCGAGTACTCGACCATGTGACCGGCCACGATTTCGGCTTCGCCTTCGACCACGTCAAACGGGTGACGGTTGGTCTCGGCCACGCCGGAGATCAGGTAGACGACGAAGATGGGCAGCAGCGGCAGCCAGTTCCACGACAAGAAACCCAGACCCATGTGGGCCATCTGACCCTTGCCTTGCGACAGAACGATCTCGGTCAGGTTCATGCTGCCCGACACCATCAAGACCACCAGGAAGCAAAAGCCCATGGCGATTTCGTAGCTCACCATCTGGGCCGAGGCACGCAAAGCACCGAGGAAGGCGTATTTGGAGTTGGAGGCCCAGCCCGCAATGATCACGCCGTACACCTCGATCGAGGTAATGGCCATCACCAGCATCAAGCCGGCGTTGATGTTGGTCAATGCGACTTCCGGTCCGAAAGGAATCGCCACCCACGCCGCCAAGGCGGGCATGATGGCCATGATCGGACCCAAGCGGAACAAGCCCAGACTGGCGGCGGACGGGTTGATCAATTCCTTGGTCAATAGCTTGAGCGCATCGGCAATCGGCTGGAGCAAACCAAAGGGACCCACGCGGTTGGGGCCGTGGCGCACTTGCATGAAGCCCAGCAGCTTGCGCTCCCAGAGCGTCAGGTAAGCCACCGCACCCATCAAAGGCGCGAGGATGGCGACGATCTTGAGCAAAATCCACAAAACCGGCCAGACCAAAGTGGCCCACCAAGTGGCGGCAACCAGGTTCAGGCCGCCGTTGTACAGAGCGTCAATCATGGGGCCACCTCCTGGCGTGCGTCTGCAGTCAGCTGCAACGAGGGCGCACGGCGCACGATGCTGTCGAGCTGGTAAATGGATGCCACAGCAGGCGTACCCGCTGCTGCAGCCAAGTTGATCGCAGCGCGTGTGGCGTTGGATGCAGCCAGTGGCTTGGCCGTGGCACGGGCCAAAACTTCTTGCGATGTTTCAAAGGCCACGCCCGGAATTTCGAGCAAATTGGCCAGCACGCGCAACACCTTCCAGGCCGGACGGGTTTCAGCCAAAGGCTTGACCACAGCATGGAAACTCTGCAAACGGCCTTCGGCATTGACGAAGCTGCCCGATGTTTCGGTGAACGGTGCAATGGGCAGCAGCACATCGCTGAAAGCCATGTTGGCCTTGAACGGGCTGAGCGTAACGACCATCTCGGCCTGACCCAAGGCTTGAGCAGCGGCAGCACCTGCGGCGCTGTCGAACTCGGGTTCAGTGTTGAGTAAAACGGCAGCTTTCAGGCCACCGGCCAGCATCTGACCTGCGTGTTTGCCACCGGTCTGAGGCTGTGCACCGGCCCACTGCGCACCCACGGTGTTGGCCGCTTCGGTCAGGTAGCCCACGCTGGCACCGGTTTGCTCGGCGATCCAGTTGGCCAGGGCCAACAAGGACGAAGCGTTGGCGTGGTGCGCTGCGGCATTGCCCAGCAGCACGGCTTTGCGCTCGCCACCCAGCAAGGACTTGGCGATGGCTTGAGCCTGCGCTGTGATGTTGCCAGAGGCTGGGGCACTAACGCCCTTCTCTGCTGCGATGGCGGCTGCCACATCAGCCAGGGCTTGCGCCCAAGCGGCAGCGTCACCCAACACGACCTGCGCCACGGGCATGGCCCAAGCGTCGGCGTGGTTGAAAGCGGCGGGCGATGTGATCACGTTCAGCTGTGCACCATGGCGCACGGCGTGGCGCACGCGCAGAGCAAACAGCGGATGATCCTTGCGCAGGTTGGAGCCCACGACCAGCACGCGCTGCAAAGTGGACAGCGATGCAACCGATGTGCCCAGCGTGCGCACACCTTCAGCAGCGCCAAATTCGGCGTTGCGCAGTCGGTAATCGATGTTGTCCGAACCCAGGCCGCGCACCAAAGCGCCGGCCAGGTAAATCTCTTCAACGGTGCTGTGCGGGCTGACCAGTGCGCCGATGCTGTTGGCACCATGGTCGCGCTGGATGTTGCGCAAGCCATTGGCCACATACTCGAGCGCGGTCTGCCAGTCAACTTCTTTCCACTCGCCACCTTGCTTGAGCATGGGCTGGGTCAAGCGGTCAGTGCCGTTCAGGGCTTCGTACGAGAAACGGTCGCGGTCGGCGATCCAGCACTCGTTGACATCTTCATTTTCCAGAGGCACGACACGCATGACCTGGTTGTTTTTGACCTGCACGATCAGGTTGGCACCCGAGGAATCGTGGGCGGCCACCGACTTGCGGCGCGACAGCTCCCACGTCCGGGCGTGGTAGCGGAACGGCTTGCTGGTCAAAGCCCCCACGGGGCAGATGTCGATCATGTTGCCCGACAGTTCGGAATCGATGGTCTGACCCAAGAAGGTTTCGATCTCGGCATGCTCGCCACGGTGGGACATGCCCAGCTCCATGGCACCGGCCACTTCCTGACCGAAACGAACGCAACGTGTGCAGTGGATGCAGCGGCTCATCTCTTCCATGGAGATCAGCGGGCCCACTTCTTTGTGGAAGACCACGCGCTTTTCTTCTTCGTAGCGCGAGGTCGTGCCGCCGTAACCCACAGCCAAGTCTTGCAACTGGCATTCACCGCCTTGGTCGCAAATCGGGCAATCGAGCGGGTGGTTGATGAGCAAGAACTCCATGACCGACTTCTGGGCGGCGATGGCCCGGTCGCTCTTGGTGCGCACGATCATGCCTTGCGTCACGGGCGTGGCGCAGGCGGGCATGGGCTTGGGGGCCTTTTCGACCTCAACCAAGCACATGCGGCAGTTCGCCGCGATGGAGAGTTTCTTGTGGTAGCAGAAATGCGGGATGTAGGTGCCGGCCTTTTCAGCGGCATGCATGACCATGCTGCCTTCGACAACTTCCACTTTCTGACCGTCGAGTTCTATTTCAACCATGGGTCTTCACCGTTGTTGCATCGGCACCGACCATGGAGGTCTTGTGCTCGATGAGGTGTACAAATTCGTGACGGAAATGCTTGAGCATGCCGCGCACCGGCATGGCCGCTGCGTCGCCCAAGGCGCAAATCGTGCGGCCCATGATGTTGCCAGCCACACTGTCAAGCATGTCGATGTCGCTGGCACGGCCCTGGCCGTTTTCAATGCGATCGACCATGCGCCACAGCCAGCCCGTGCCTTCACGGCAAGGCGTGCATTGGCCACAGGACTCGTGCGAGTAAAAGTAAGACAAACGCGCCAAGGCCTTGACCATGCAACGGGTTTCGTCCATGACGATCACCGCGCCCGAACCCAACATCGAGCCGCCTTCTTTGGCGATGCTGTCGTAGTCCATGGTGAGCTTCATCATCAAATCGGCGGGAACAACCGGAGAAGACGAGCCGCCGGGGATCACGGCCTTGAGCTTGCGGCCACCGCGCACGCCGCCAGCAAGTTCGAGCAGCTTGGCAAACGGTGTGCCCATGGGCACTTCGTAGTTGCCAGGACGCTCGACGTCACCGCTGACCGAGAAGATCTTGGTGCCGCCGTTGTTGGGCTTGCC
>ERZ1034363.318-NODE-318-length-34476-cov-9.083171_pt1 | contig 34476 bp, 32 predicted proteins | sample MGYA00520616_ERZ1034363 | MGnify/ENA primary metagenome ERZ1034363 (study PRJEB33736, sample SAMEA104284506) | Azolla filiculoides | biome: Urban; feature: Water surface; material: Ditch water | place: Netherlands | collected 2015-10-28 | depth 0-0.1 m ... | reverse complement strand
GGGCAGATGGTGCAGCGCTTGGGCTCGCTGCGTTTGGCCGGCTGGGCCACCTCGGTCGCGTGCTTGTTTTGCATTGCCCAGTTTGCGGTGTTGCGCCCCTTGTCGGCGGCGCAGGTGGCCGAGCCGGTGCTTTGGCTGTCGCTGCTCAATGCCACGGCCTGCACGGCGGTACCGGTGGTGCTGGTGATGATGGCGATTGAGCGCATCGGCTCTGGGCTGACCGCGCAGACCGGCATGATCGGGCCCATGTCCACGCTGCTCATGGGCGTGTTCATTTTGGGCGAACCTTTCAACATGTGGATCGTGGGCGGCACCGTGTTGGTGCTGTCGGGTGTGTTTTGGGTGTCGCGAGCACCCAAGGTTTAAATCGAGGAGAAAAACATGGATTTGGGCATTGCAGGCAAATGGGCTTTGGTGGGTGGCGCAAGCAAAGGCTTGGGCTGGGGTTGCGCACGGGCCTTGGCGCTGGAAGGCGTGAACGTGGTCATGGTGGCGCGTGGCGCTGAAGTGCTGAACAAAGCCGTGGCCGACTTGCGTGCCGAAACAGGTGGCCGTGTGCAGCTGATCGCCGTGGCGCAAGACATTACCACCGAAGCCGGACGCGAAGCGATCTGGAACGTGGCGGGCGGCCCGGGCAAAGACTACGACATCGTGGTCACCAACGCAGGCGGCCCACCCCCCGGTGACTTTCGTGACTGGGACCGCGAGGCCTGGATCAAGGCCATCGACGCCAACATGCTCACGCCGATTGAGCTGATCAAAGCCACGGTGGACGGCATGGCCGCGCGCGGCTTTGGCCGCATCGTCAACATCACCTCCAGTTCGGTGAAGTCGCCTATCGACGTGTTGGGCTTGTCCAATGGCGCGCGCAGTGGCCTGACGGGCTTTGTGGCCGGCACCTCGCGCAGCAAGATCGCGGGCCAGGGCGTGACCATCAACAACTTGCTGCCCGGCAAGTTCGACACCGACCGCATTCGCTCGACCCTGCCCGCGATGGCACAAAAGCAAGGCAAAACGGTGGAAGAAATGCGCGCCATCCAGCAAGCGCAAATCCCGGCTGGCCGCTACGGCAACCCGCAAGAGTTTGGGGCGATCTGCGCCTTCTTGTGCAGCCAGCACGCGGCTTACATGACGGGTCAGAACGTGTTGGCCGATGGGGGTGCTTACGCGGGAACGTTCTGACGTTTTTGGGCCAAATCTTTGGCCCGATTTCACTGCCGCGATGACACCCAGATTCCACCAATGATGAGTGCAAAGGCTGCCACGTGGTACAGGTGCGGCAGCTCGCCCAAAAACGCGGCCGACAACACGGCCGCAAACAGTGGCGTCAGGTTGGCAAAGAAGCCTGCCACCGCTGGCCCTGCTTGCTGGATGCCCAGGCCCCAGCAGCGGTAGGCCAGCACAGCCGGGCCCACGGCCACAAAGGCGAGTGTCGCGATCAATGGCCATCCCCAGGTGATGTGGGCGTCGGTCAAACCCCACTCCATGCCCGTGAACAGGCCTGACCAAGCCAGTCCAAACACCACTTGCCCCAGCAAAAAGGCGGCCCAGTCGTTGCGAATGGCTTCGGGCTCGTCGCGGCGGCTGAGCAGCCAGCTGTACCAAGACCAGCAGGCCGTGGCCAACAAAATGAAGAAGTCTCCGATGACCCAACGTACCGCCAAGAGCTGTTGCCAATCGCCGCGAGACAGCACCACCAGTACGCCAGTGATGGACAGCATCGCCCCCAGCAGTTGTTTGCGCCGCACGGGTGCTTTGAAAAACAGCGCACCGATGACCAGCATCCAAAATGGCCCGCTGGCCGCGACCAGCGTCACGTTCAGGGGTGTCGAAGTCTGCAGTGCCAAGTATTGCAGCGCGTTGTAGCAGCCCACGCCCAAAAGGCTCAGCAGACCAAACCGTTGCCAGTGCGACCAGAGGCCACTGCTTGGGCGTAAAACTTTCCAGGCCAGGGGCAGCAAAATGAAGAAGGCGACCAGCCAACGCAGGAAGTTGAGTGTGATGGGGGGGACCAGGTCGGTGACCAGGCGACCAACCACCGCATTGCCCGCCCACATGAGCGGCGGCACGGTCAGCAGAAGGGCGGTGGCTGGAGAGAGTTTTTGAGACATGCGGCACTGTATCGGTATTCGGGTTTTCCCGCTGTCACAGAGCTGTCCCCACCCCACACGCAGTCATGAGATTCGTGGCAAAGTCACGCATCGTTTGCTTTCACCCATTCAGGAGAATTTTCCCATGAGCCTTGCCGTCCAGATCGACCAAAACGGTGGTCCCGAAGTCATGAAACTGGTCGATGTGACCGTGGGCGAACCTGGCCCCGGCGAGATCCGCATCCGTCACAAGGCCATCGGGCTGAATTTCATCGATGTGTACCAGCGCAGCGGCCTGTATACCCTGCCCATGCCGCTCAAGCTGGGCATGGAAGCCTCTGGCGTGGTCGAGGCCGTGGGCGAAGGTGTCACTCACCTCAAAATGGGTGATCGCGCCGCCTACGCCAGCCAGCCGCCTGGCAGCTATTGCGAAGTGCGCGTGATGCCCGCCAAGTGCGTGTGCAAGTTGCCCGATGCGATCTCGTTCGAGACGGGCGCAGCCATGATGCTCAAAGGCCTGACGGCGCAATATTTGCTCAAGCGCACGCTGCCCCAGGGCGGGCTGAAGTCGGGTGACTTTGTTCTGTTTCACGCCGCAGCGGGTGGTGTGGGCCTGATCGCCTGCCAGTGGGCCAAATCCATGGGCCTGCGCTTGATCGGCACGGCCGGCAGTGATGCCAAGTGCGCGCTGGCTTTGGCCAACGGCGCCGAGTTTTGCATCAATTATTCGACCGAAGATTTCCAGGCCAAAGTGAAGGAAATCACTGGCGGTGCGGGCGTGAAAGTGGTTTACGACTCGGTGGGCAAGGACACCTGGGACAAGTCGCTCGACTGCCTGGCCCCGTTTGGTCTGATGGCCAGCTTTGGCAATGCATCCGGCGCTGTGGCCCCGTTTGCACCGGGCATCCTCGGCCCCAAGGGCTCGATCTATGTGACGCGCCAGACCTTGTTCAGCCACATCACCACGCGCGAGAGCACGCAAGAGATGGCCGATGATTTGTTCGAGGCTGTGACGAGCGGCAAGGTCAAGATCCACATCGACCAGACCTTCCCGCTGGCCAACATCCAGGACGCGCACATCGCGCTGGAAGCGCGCAAGACGACAGGGTGCACCATCATCACGCTGTAAAACGGGTCTGAATTGAAAAGCCCGCTACGGCGGGCTTTTTTGTGGGTGGATGCGAATCAGCGGCCGCGCCGCACCCGCAAAATTTCATCCAAGATCAGCAAGGCTGCGCCCACGCTGATGCCGGCATCGGCCACATTGAAAGCTGGGAAGTGCCAAGCACCCCAGTAGAAGTCGAGGAAGTCGACCACATAGCCGTGCAGCAGGCGGTCCACCACGTTGCCGATGGCACCGCCCAGAATGAGGGCGATGGCCAGGCTGAAGAGTTTTTGGCCCGCATGCGAGCGCAGCATCCAGACCATGAACAAGGCCGCAACCACGCCGATGCCCGTGAAGAACCAGCGCTGCCAGCCGCCTGCACCTGCCAGAAACGAAAATGCCGCACCGTGGTTGTGTGCCCGCACCAGGTTGAAAAACGAGGTGATCGGCGTGCTGTCACCCAACTGAAAAGCGCCCAGCACCAGCACCTTGGTGAACTGGTCGATCAGCAGCACCAGCAGGGCAATGCCCAGCCAGAGCACCATGCTTTGGCTTTTGCTGGAGCCGCTTTTGCCGAATTTTTTGGAGCTGGCCATGGGCTTGCCTTGTCTTTTCTGTGCGTGAAGTTCAGGCGATCAAGCGGGTTTCGCCCGCGCCGTGCAGGTTGCTGACGCAGCGACCGCAAATCGTGGGGTGTGCCGCATCCTGCCCTACGTCGTCGGCGTAGTGCCAGCAGCGTTCGCATTTGGTGGCTTGGCTGGGCGTTACTTGCACGGCCAGTTGTTCGCCAGTCTGCAAAGTCACTTTGGAGGTGATGAACACGAACTTGATGTCCTCGCCCAAGCTGGCCAACAGGGCGTGGTCGGCGGCAGGCGCTTGTAAGGTGATTTCGGCTTGCAATGATGCGCCCACTTGGCCTGCGGTGCGCAGGGTTTCGATGTCTTTGTTTACCAGATCGCGGATCTCGCGGATGCGTGCCCACTTGGCGAGCAGCGCCGCATCGGCCGAGCCGAAGTCGCTGAAGGTTTCCATGAAGATGGATTCCGATTTTCCGAAGGTGCCCCAGGCTTCTTCGGCCGTGAAGGACAGGAAAGGTGCCATCCACCGCAGCATGCCGTGGGTGATGCGCCACAAAGCGGTTTGTGCGCTGCGGCGGGCCAGGCTCTTGGGGGCGGTGGTGTACAGGCGGTCCTTGAGCACGTCCAGGTAGAACGCGCCCAGGTCTTCTGAGCAATAGATTTGCAGCTTGGAGACCACGGGGTGGAACTCGTACTTGTCGAAGTGGGCGCGGATGTCGGCTTGCAATTCGGCCGCACGGGCCAGCGCAAAGCGGTCGATTTCCAGCAGTTGGTCGTCGGGCACGGTGTCGGTCGCCGGGTCGAAGTCGCTCACGTTGGCCAGCAAGAAGCGCAGTGTGTTGCGGATGCGGCGGTAGGCGTCGACCACGCGGGCGAGGATCTTGTCATCGATGTTGAGGTCGCCCGAGTAGTCGGTGCTGGCCACCCACAGGCGCACGATTTCGGCGCCCATTTTGGAGGTGATGGTTTGCGGCTCGACGGTGTTGCCCAGCGACTTGCTCATCTTGCGGCCTTGGCCATCGGTGGCAAATCCGTGGGTCAACAGACCCCGGTAAGGGGCGCGGTCGTACAAGGCGCAGCCCAGCAGCAGCGAGCTGTGGAACCAGCCGCGGTGTTGGTCGTGGCCTTCCAGATACAAGTCGGCCTCAGGGCTGGAATTGTCCGGGGAGCTGTGGAAAGGCGGCACGCCATACGCGTCTTTGTGGCTGCCGCGCAGCACATGCTGGAAGGTGCTGCCCGAATCGAACCAGACTTCCAAAATGTCGGTGCTCTTGGTGTAGCTGGGTGCATCGGCTGCGCCCAAGATGTCTTCCACCGTCACGCGGCTCCAAGCTTCGATGCCACCTTTTTCCACAATGTCAGCGGCCTGGTCCAGGATGGCCATGGTGCGCGGGTGCAGCTCGCCGCTGTCTTTGTGCAAGAAGAAGGGCACAGGCACGCCCCATGAGCGCTGGCGTGAGATGCACCAGTCGGGGCGGTTGGCGATCATGTCGCGCAGACGGGTTTTGCCATTCTCGGGGTAGAACTGCGTTTGCTCGATGGCGTCCAATGCCAGCTGGCGCAGGGTCTTGGGGGCTTTGTCTTGGGTGAAGACGCCCTCGCCCTCGTCCATGCGCACAAACCACTGGGCAGCGGCGCGGTAAATCACGGGGGTTTTGTGACGCCAGCAGTGCGGGTAGCTGTGGGTGATTTCCACCGTGGCCATCAAGCGGTCGCTTTGGCCCAGCACCTCGATCACGCGGGCGCAGGCTTTCCAGATGTGCTGACCGCCAAAGAAGGGCAGCTCTTGGGCATACACGCCGTTGCCTTGCACCGGGTTCAGTATGTCGTCGTATTTCAGGCCGTTGGCTACGCAGGAGTTGAAGTCGTCCACGCCATAGGCCGGGGCCGAGTGCACGATGCCTGTACCGTCGGTGGCGGTCACGTAGTCGGCCAGGTACAGCGGCGATTTGCGGCGGTAGCTGTATTCGCCGCCTTCTTCGGCAGTCACGGTGTCGTGCAGCGGGTGGCGGAAGACCAGGCCGCGCAGCTTCTCGCCCACAGCGGTGGCGATCACGGTGCCTTGCAGCTTGTAGCGCTCCAGGCATTTTTCGACCAAGCTGGTGGCCAGCAGCAGCACGCCACGGGGCGTGTCCACCAGCGCGTATTCCAGCTCGGGGTGGGCATTGAGCGCTTGGTTGGCGGGGATGGTCCAGGCGGTGGTGGTCCAGATCACGGCAAAGGCTTTTTTGCTGCCCGTGGCCAGTGACTCGGGCAGTGCGCTCAGGCCAAAGGCCGCAGCCAATGCAGCGGTGTCGTCGGCTTCAAAGGCCACGTCCAGCGTGTCGCTTTTTTTGTCGGCGTATTCGATCTCGAACTCGGCCAGCGACGAGCCGCAGTCAAAGCACCAGTACACAGGTTTCAGGCCACGGTAGACAAAGCCGCGCTCGATCACGCGTTTGAAGGCGCGGATCTCCCCAGCCTCGTTGGCTGGGTCCATGGTGCGGTAAGGACGCTCCCAGTCGCCCAGCACGCCCAGGCGCTTGAAGTCTTCACGCTGCTGACCAATTTGCTCGGTGGCAAAAGCGCGGCTCTTGGCCTGCATGTCGTCACGGCTCAGGTTGCGCCCGTGCAGTTTTTCAATCGCGTTTTCGATCGGCAAGCCGTGGCAGTCCCAGCCGGGGATGTATTGCGCGTCAAAGCCAGCGAGTTGCTTGGACTTGACGATCATGTCTTTGAGCACTTTGTTGAGCGCATGGCCGATGTGCAATTTGCCGTTGGCGTAGGGCGGGCCGTCGTGCAGAACGAACAGCGGGGCACCCTGGCGGGCGGCACGGAGTTTCTTGTACAGGCCGCCGTCGTTCCAGTCTTTGACCCAGCTCGGCTCGCGCTTGGGCAGGTCGCCGCGCATGGGGAAGGGGGTGTCTGCCAGGTTGAGCGTGGCGCGGTAGTCTGGGCTGGAAGGGGTGTTTTGTTCAGACATGAGAGAAATCCGAGGGGGCGGCCATCAAGCCGCTGGGAGCAAAAGGTGGGCAGTGCAAACGGGCCCAAGGAGGTGTGGCACTTGCGGTGCGCCGGGACGCGTGAGCGTCAAATTCGGTCGCGGGTGGTTTGGCGGCTGGTTTCACCATGGCGGGAGGCAAACCACGCTTGCGCGTCATCGCAGTCTTTGGCAATGCCCTTTGTCAGGGCGTCCAGACCGTCGTATTTGAGCTCGTCGTGTAGTTTGTGCAGCAGATCCACACGAATGATTTTACCGTAGCCCCCCTCGGCCCCCAGATGGGCGGGCCAGTCGAAGGCGTGGGTCTCCAGCAGCACACGCCCGCCGTTGACGTCATTCGGGTCCAGGGAGGGGCGGATGCCCAGATTGGCCACGCCCCGGATGGGCTGGTTGGCCAGGCCGTGCACCTGCACCACAAAGATGCCGCTGGCAGCCGGTTTCCAGTGCGAAAAACGCAAATTCAGGGTGCGAAAGCCGTCGCCTGCGCCTTCGGTTGTGGCGGCCAGCTCGCGCCCGAGTTTGCGCCCGTGCACCACATGCCCGCTGATGCTGTAGGGCCGGCCCAGCAGGGCTTGCACGTCTTGCAGGCGGCCCTGGCCCAGCGCGTCGCGCACGGCCGAGCTGGACACGCGCAGGCCATGCACCTCGTAGCTGTTCATGCGGGCCACATCAAAGCCCAGACGCTGGCCTGTGGCGTCGAGCATGGCGTAGTCACCCGCCCGCTTGGCACCGAAGCGGAAATCGTCACCCACCAGCACATAGCGCACGCCCAGGCCTTGGATCAGCACCCTCTGGATGAAGTCTTCGGGGGACTGACTGGCCAATTCGGCATCGAAGGGCACCACCACCACCTGGTCGACCCCGCAGCGCTCCAGCTCTTGCAGTTTGTCGCGCAGGGTGGCGATCCGGGCGGGGGCCAACTCGGGCTTGTTCAGGGCCTTGGCGAAGTAGTCGCGCGGGTGGGGCTCAAAGGTCATCACGCAGCTGGGCACGCCCCGGTGGGCCGCTTCGCTGCGCAAGAGCGCCAGCATGGCTTGGTGGCCGCGGTGCACGCCATCGAAGTTGCCAATGGTCAGAGCGCAGGCGGGGGCCAGATCAGGGTGGTGGAAGCCGCGAAAAACCTTCATGTTGTTTGGGGTGTCCTGTCCAGTGGGCTGGCCATGCGCCAGCCTTCACGGTTTTGTCAATGTAAGAGGGTATATTGTGACTGAGCCCGATCCTCCCAACCGTGGCCCCATGCCGGTGGCGCAGGATCGAGACGGAACTTTTCGTGTCAGTGGTCTTTGAACTGTTGGATGGAGGCGTCTGTGAAGGTTTTGAAACTCTCGGCCCAAGGCTTGCCGCAATCGTGGATCACTCTGGAGCAGGCGGTCACCCATTACGCAGCCGACGAGGTGCGTTGGGAGGCGGGCCAGCAAGTGGCGGTTTTTCATGGCGGTCACAACGCGCTCACGGGCGAGCAATCCATCATCACGGTCAACAGCATCATCGGCACCCAGGGGGTGCCCCGCATCAACCCGTTTGAGATGCGGTCTGGGTTGACCAACACCAAACTGTTTGTGCGTGACCGCAATGTGTGCGCTTATTGCGGTGGGCATTTTCATGAGGCAGACCTCACCCGTGAGCACATCGTGCCCTTGGCTCAGCGCGGCCCCGACCACTGGATGAATGTGGTCACGGCCTGCCGTTCGTGCAACCACCGCAAAAGCAACCGCACCCCCGAGCAGGCCCGCATGCCGCTGTTGTATGCGCCCTACATTCCCAGCCTGTGGGAAGACTTCATTCTGCGCAACCGCCGCATTCTGGCTGATCAGATGGCCTTCTTGATGGCGCATGTGCCCAAAAACTCCCGCTTGATGGGGTAAAGCTGCTAGCCCTTGATGGGGCCCTTGCACTGGCTGGCAAACAGTCGCATCATGGCTTTCTGAAAATAAAAGGCTCAGATTTCAAGATCCTGAGCCATCAGGGAGAACACCATGCGAACCAAGGCACACGGCTTCACACGTGTTGACGAAACAGCGCCAAGTTGGGCCATGACCCGACGGCAAGCCTTGGCGGTGCTGACCAGCATCCCCTTGCTCGCACCCAACGCCTCGGCCAATGAAGCGCCAGTGCAACTGGCCACATCTTGGCCCCCTGGTCGGTCGCCGCAAGGCTTTTGGGTGAGCGAAAAGTTCGACGGCGTGCGCGCAGTCTGGGACGGACAAGTTTTGCGATTTCGCAGTGGCCGTGTTCTGAGCGCTCCCGCATGGTTTGTGGCTGCCTTGCCCTCGATGCCACTTGACGGTGAACTTTGGATGGGGCGAGGGCAGTTTGACCGTTTGTCGGGTGTGGTGCGCAAAGCGGTGCCCGATGACGAGGCCTGGCGTGCGGTGAAATACCTGGTGTTTGACGTTCCCGGACACGCTGCCCCGTTCAAAGATCGGGTGCGCTTGGTTCAAACTACCGTGCAGGCAGCCCGAGTGCCTTGGTTGGTGTCGGTGACACAAGAGGCTGTGCAAGATGCCCCGGCTTTGCAGTCGCTGTTGCAACAAACCGTGCGTGATGGTGGTGAAGGCTTGGTGTTGCACCGGACCGACGCCCATTGGCGCTCAGGCCGTACCGAGGCACTGTACAAACTCAAACCCGAACCCGACGAAGAAGGTCGGGTGGTGGGGTACCAACCGGGCAAGGGGCGGTTGCAGGGGCAGACGGGCGCTTTGCTGGTGCAGATGCCCTCAGGTCAGCGGTTTGCCTTGGGCGCAGGCCTGAGCGATGCGCTGCGCCGTGATCCACCCCCGGTGGGCGTTTGGGTGACTTACCGCTACCGTGACCGCACGCCCTCAGGTTTGCCGCGTTTTGCCAGCTTTGTGCGGGTGCGTGAGGCGGAGTAAAGCGCAGAAAAAAGTGAGGTCGCCTGTGGGAGCGAGCCCCTGCTCGCGAATACTTGCACGCGATACCGCGAACATTCGGCTGCAGGGGCAGCCTCCCACAAAAAACCAAGGCCTGGGGTTGACCTCAGGCGAACACGCCAGCAGTCTCCTGCATGCGGGCTGAGACCTCACCCAGCTGGTGCAGGGTGTCGCCAAAGGTCATGTCCAGCTGCGTCAATTTCTTGAAATAGTGGCTCACGATGTATTCGTCCGTCACGGCGATACCACCATGCAGTTGGACCGCTTGCTGACCAATGAAGCGCATGGACACGCCCAGTTGGTATTTGGCTCGGGCCATCGCACGGCGGCGCTCTTCGGCTGGCGCATGCAGCTTGAGTGTGGCGTAGTAGCTCATGGAGCGGCCCAATTCCAGTTGCATTTTCATGTCGGCCACACGGTGACGCAAAGCTTGGAAGCTGGCGATGTTGACGCCAAACTGCTTGCGCGTGTTCATGTAGTCCACGGTGATGGCCAAAGTCTTGTCCATCACACCCACGGCTTCGGCGCAAACACAGGCAATGCCAATGTCCACGGCCTCTTCAAGGGCGACGAGGCCATTCAAGGTGATGAGCTGCGCGGGCGCTTTGTTCAACACCACTTCTGCAGCACGTGCGCCGTCTTGTGTGCCGTAGGCCTGGGTGCTGACGCCGCTGGCGCTGCGCTCGACCAAGAACAAGGCCAGTTGGCCATTGGCCATGGCAGGCACCACATAGGCATCGGCCTGATCGCCTGCAGCCACCACACTCTTGGTGCCCGTCACGGACCACTGTCCACCCGATTCGTTGGCCAGCGCGGCACAACGGTTCAGTTGGTAACGTGCGCCACGCTCTTGGTGGGCCAGAACCACGATCGCTTCGCCCGCTGCCATGCGGGGCAGCCACGCTGCTTGCAGGTCGGCCGGGGCATGTGTTTGCAATGTGGCGCTGGCGATCAGGGTCTGGCTTAGCGGTTCGAGCACGATGCCGCGACCGAGTTCTTCCATGGTCACCATGGCTTCGGTGGGGCCCATGCCCATACCGCCGTGGTCTTCGCTCACATACAGTCCCGTCAGACCCAATTCGGCCAGTTCACCGTAGGCGCTGCGGTCAAAACCGCCCGCCGCCACGATGGCGCGGCGACGCTCGAAGTCGTAGCCCTTGTCCACCCATTTGCGGACCGCGTCGCGCAGTTGTTCCTGGTCGTCAGAAAAATCGAAATCCATCTTTGTTTCTCCTTAGCCGAGCACGGTTTGCGCGACGATGTTGCGTTGAACTTCATTGCTGCCGCCGTAGATGGTGGTCTTGCGCATGTTGAAGTAGTTGGCGGCCAGGGGCGCGTTGGCCACCACGCCGCCAGGGAAGTTGCCTTGCCAGCCTGCGTCCATCGCTTCAAAGATGAAGGGCAGGGCAAAGGGACCCGCCGCTTGCATCATCAGCTCGGTGTAGCGCTGCTGGATTTCGCTGCCCTTGATCTTGAGTAGGCCTGCGATGTCGAGCGAGTTCTTGCCGGACTTTTCGGCCGACAACACGCGCAGCACCAGCATCTCCAGCGCCACGATGTCCACTTCGAGCTTGGCGATTTCGTCACGGAAGCGCAGGTCGTCGTACACGCCTTCGGCTTTGGCGATGCGCTTCAAGCGCTCGAGTTCGCGTTTGGCACGGTTCACGTCGGCGATGTTGGTGCGCTCGTGGGCCAACAGATGCTTGGCGTAGTTCCAGCCCTTGTTTTCTTCGCCAATCAGGTTCTCGGCGGGCACTTCGACGTTGTCAAACCAGACCTCGTTGACTTCGCACTCGCCGTCTAGCAGTTTGATGGGGCGCACGGTGATGCCGGGCGACTTCATGTCGATCAAGAGGAAAGAGATGCCGGTTTGTGGCTTGCCTTCGGTGCTGGTGCGCACCAGGCAGAAGATCCATTCGCCATACTGGCCCAGCGTGGTCCAGGTTTTCTGGCCGTTCACGATGTACTTGTCACCCACGCGCTCGGCACGGGTCTTGAGGGACGCCAGGTCCGAGCCGGAACCCGGCTCGCTGTAGCCCTGGCTCCACCAGACTTCGCCGCTGGCGATGCCGGGCAAAAAGCGCTTGTGCTGTTCGGCATTGCCAAAAGCCATGATCACCGGGGCCACCATGACGGGGCCAAAGGGCACCACGCGGGGGGCGCCAGCCAAGGCGCATTCTTCTTCAAACAAATGCTTTTGCACCGCAGTCCAGCCGGGGCCGCCGAACTGTGTGGGCCAACCCCAGCCCAGCCAGCCTTTTTTGCCCAAAATTTTGGCCCAGCGCTGCATGTCGTCACGCGTCAAACGCATGGCGGCGTGCACTTTTTGTGAAATGTCAGCGGGCAAGTTGTCCTTGACCCAGGTGCGGATCTCGTCGCGGAACGCGAGTTCGTCGGGGGTGAATGCCAAATCCATGGGGGACTTTCTCCGGTGGGGTGATGGCTGCAGCAATGCGCAGTGTGAGCAAAATCAAACGGTCGTGCTTTTTATCATGCCCCACCGGGGCAGGCCTGTCCTGGTTGCGACAAAAATGAACCCGGTCGCTCGCCTACGCGCTGGGTTCATTCGGTTTAACGGCGCGGCGGTGCGGGGATAATCGGGCACAAACCATGAAAAACATTGTCATTTTGATTTCTGGCTCGGGCTCCAATATGGCTGCCATCGTGCGTGCAGCAGAGCAAGGCCGCTGGGGCGAGCGCTTGAACGCTCGCGTGGCCACGGTGGTGAGCAACCGTGCCGATGCTGAAGGGCTGCGTTTCGCCAAGGACCACGGCATAGCCACGGCAGTTGTGGACCACAAAGGCTTTTCCAGCCGTGAAGCCTTTGATGAGGCCTTGATGGCCGAGATCGACCGCTTTGAACCTGTCTTGGTGGTTTTGGCAGGTTTCATGCGCATCCTGACGCCTGCTTTTGTGGCGCATTACGAAGGGCGCTTGCTCAACATTCACCCTTCTTTGTTGCCAGCGTTCCCTGGGCTGAATACACACCAGCGCGCGCTTGATGCGGGTTGCCAGTTTGCGGGTGCCACAGTGCACCAAGTCACCGCAGAACTCGACCATGGCCACATTCTGGCCCAGGCGGTGGTGCCGGTACTGCAGGGTGACAGCGCGGAAGACCTCGCTGCAAGGGTGCTCACACAAGAGCACCTGATGTATCCGCGCGCCGTGGCTGAATTTCTGCGAAACCTGCCTTTGTAGGTCGACGGCTTCAGCCACCGATCTGCCAGGCCCTTGTCAATCCCCGACGCGTGTGAAGCGGGGTTGGACTTTCCCGTTGAATTCCGCCACATCTGCAAACATGGCCGCAGGTCTTACCCAGAGGCCTTGTTCCCCATAAAGGGCTTGGTACAGCGTCATGGCTTGCAGGTCTTCACTGTGCCGCACGGTCCCCAGCACACGGTACATCCCGCCTTTGTAGTGTTGGTACAGGCCTTTTGGGGTTTCGGTCAATGGTGGCAGTGGCTCGGACATGGGTGCTTTCTGGAAGAGGGTTCAATTTGCAAGGGCAGGGATGGGACAATACGCCTCATGCATCCAAAAGCCCTTTTAGACGCCTGTGCCGATCTGGTCAGGCTGGTTCTTCAATTTGAACATCCCGCCGACGCCGTCGTGTCGCGCTATTTTCGCGAGCACCGCTCGCTCGGTCCGCGTGAGCGGGCCACTTTGGCCGAAACGGCCTTTGCCGTTTTGCGCAAGAAATTGCTGTTTGAGCAATTGGCGCGCTCCGGTTCGGGTCCCAAAGAACGCAAGCTGGCCATTTTGGGCTTCTTTGGTCCGCGGGACTTTTTGGCTGCGGCCCTGAACGACACCGAAAAACAATGGTTGGCCACATGCGACGCCATACCTGCCGATGCCCTGATGGCCCCGCACCGCCACAACCTGCCTGAGTGGATGGCGCAGGCTTTGCAAGCCCAACTGGGCGAAGATTTCTGGGCCTTGGCCGAAAACTTGCAACAACCGGGCACGCTCGATTTGCGTGTCAACACGTTTCAAGCCAAACGCAGCGAGATTCAGAAAGAATTGGCGCAAGCGGGCATCCCCTCTACACCCACGCCGTACTCGCCATGGGGCTTGCGCCTTGAAGGCAAGCCTGCTTTGCAAAAGACCGATGCCTTCACCCGTGGCGCGATCGAGGTGCAAGACGAAGGCTCGCAGCTCCTGGCCTTGCTGGTGGACGCTCACCGCGGTGAAATGGTGGTGGATTTTTGTGCCGGTGCGGGCGGTAAAACGCTGGCGCTGGGTGCGGCCATGCGCAGCACGGGCCGCCTGTATGCCTTTGACGTATCGGGTCACCGCCTGGATGCGCTCAAGCCCCGCATGGCCCGCAGCGGTTTGTCCAATGTGCATCCTGCAGCCATTGCGCATGAGCGCGACGACCGCGTCAAGCGTTTGGCCGGCAAGATCGACCGCGTGCTGGTCGATGCGCCGTGCTCTGGTCTGGGCACCTTGCGTCGCAACCCTGACTTGAAATGGCGTCAAAAGCCCCAAGCTGTGCAGGAGTTGACCGAGAAGCAGCTGGCCATCTTGCAAAGCGCCTCACGCATGGTCAAGTCGGGCGGTCGCTTGGTCTATGCCACGTGCAGTGTCTTGCCGGAAGAAAATGAGCTGATTGCACAAGCTTTCAGCGCGGCCAATCCTGACTTTGTGCCCTTGAATGTGGCGCAAGAGCTGGAGCGACTCAAGGTGCCAGACGCCGCGAGCTTGTGTTCTCCTGCGCCATCGGCAGATGCCAGCCCTGACGCCCTACCGAGCGGCACATTCTTGCGCTTGTGGCCGCATCGCCATGCCACGGATGGTTTTTTTGCCGCAGCATGGGTTAGAAAGTAACCATTTAAGACGCTTTGCGTGCGGATTCGGTCGAAATAGCTGTCCTTTTGAGGACGGAAAACTTAAAATTGACAAATTGCCTGAAATCAGGCGCCAGTAGAAAGACAGACTCATGTTGTTGCCTGATTGGGCTTTTTTAGATGCGTTGGTTCAATGGATGGGCCACGGCCTGTTTGACTTGTCGTGGTGGCAAATGGTGCTGGTCACCCTGGGCTTGACCCACATCACCATCGCCAGTGTCACGATTTTTCTGCACCGTCACCAAGCGCACCGCGCTTTGGACTTGCATGCCATTCCCTCGCATTTCTTCCGTTTCTGGCTGTGGTTGACCACCGGCCAAGTGACCAAGGAATGGGCCGCCATTCACCGTAAGCACCATGCCAAGTGCGAGCAAGCAGAAGACCCGCACAGCCCGCATGTCTATGGCATCAAGACCGTGTTGTTCACCGGTGCCGAGCTGTATCGCAAGGAGTCCAAGAACCTGGAAACCATGAAGCGCTATGGCCACGGCACACCTGACGACTGGATTGAGCGCAATCTGTACACCCGCTTTTCATGGCAGGGTGTGGCGCTGATGCTGATCATCGACGTGGCCTTGTTTGGTTTTCTGGGCCTGACGGTCTGGGCGGTTCAAATGGCCTGGATCCCGATCACAGCAGCCGGCATCATCAACGGTGCGGCCCATTATTGGGGTTACCGCAACTTCGAGGCGCATGACGCCAGCACCAACATTTCCCCTTGGGGCATCCTGATCGGTGGCGAAGAGTTGCACAACAACCACCACACCTATCCCACATCGGCCAAGCTGTCGGTCAAGCCTTACGAATTCGACATCGGTTGGTTGTACATCCGTGTCCTCGAAACCTTGGGCATGGCCACCGTCAAAAAAACGCCTCCTCGCCTGGCTTATGGCGATATCCGCCCTGTGGCAGACGAGAAGACTTTGGAAGCTCTGATCGCCAACCGTTACGAGGTCATGGCTGGTTACGCACGTAATGTGCGGGCGGTGATGCAACAAGAGGCCGACAAGCTCAAACTGGACGCCACTGTCCTGCAAGCGGCCAAGCGTTGGTTGCATCGTGATGCGGCCAAAGTGCCTGCCGATGCGCTGGCCCAACTCAAGCAAGCACGCGCAGCCAGCCCGGTGCTCGACAAAATGGTGCAAATGCGCGAAGAGCTCAGCCAGATTTGGCTCAACACGTCGCACTCACGCGAGCAATTGGCCGCTGACTTGCAAGCCTGGTGCCGCCGAGCCGAAGAAAGTGGTATCGCTGCTTTGCGTGACTTCTCCGTGAAGCTGCGCGCCGTTCGTCAGACGGCTTGAGCGCGCGGTTCAGTACAAATGCAAACAGGGCCTTCGGGCCCTGTTTGCATTTGGGCATGGTCCATTTCAGCTCTCGCAGTCTGTTTTGATGCTAGGCCTAAAGCCATAAACCTACAGGCCATCCTTTGGCCTTGCAGGGTGCAGTTAAGCATGCAGGCGGCCACAGTTTTGAACATGGTCCAGGGCGCATCGAAACAGTCACCGAGCGGCCTCCGTGTAGCGCCATTTATCAGGCATAAAAAAACCCGCTGTGTAGACAGCGGGTTTTTTGTTGCAAGGCTCAGACTGAATTACTTCAGCTTGATTTCCTTGTATTCAACGTGCTTGCGAGCTTTGGGGTCGAACTTCATGATCGACATTTTCTCGGGCATGGTTTTTTTGTTTTTGCTGGTCGTGTAGAAGTGACCAGTGCCAGCTGTGGATTCCAGCTTGATTTTTTCGCGTCCGCCTTTGGTTGCCATGGTGTATGACTCCTAATGTTCTGGGTTTAGGCTTGACCGCGTGCACGCAGGTCTGCGAGCACGGCATCGATGCCGTTTTTGTCGATCAGGCGCAGAGCAGCGCTGGAAACGCGCAGACGCACCCAACGGTTTTCTGTTTCAACCCAGAAACGACGGTATTGCAGGTTCGGCAGGAACCGGCGCTTGGTTTTGTTGTTGGCGTGGGAAACATTGTTTCCCGTCATTGGGCCTTTGCCCGTTACGTCGCAAACGCGTGCCATGTGGACACTCCGATACTTTTAAAACAGCCGGTGCCGATGGGTCTCATGCAGACTTGCATGGGGCCTGGCGCTCCAGCCTCACCTCGCCAAGATGGGTGGCGGTATCCCAGATCGCTGACTCCGTGATCCCGAATGACAACCCGGGCAGTTCCAGCAAAGCCTTGAATTATAGCCTCAAAGCGATGGCTTGGATCGTTGCGCCAGTTGGTCCAGTGCTTAAAGGGCGACGTTTGCCCCTTGTGGGTTGTGAGATGGGGGTGCCTGCCGGGGTTCAGAGGCGCTTCGCTTTGCCACATCACCCCTGCAGGCACCCCCATCTCACATTGACTGTTAGCGGGACTTTCAATACAGCTGTGCTGAGGTTCCCGTCCGTGTCGAAGACGCGGGTGCGTTAACCGTTGTTCTGTTCCAGAAAGCGCTGAGCATCCAGCGCCGCCATGCAGCCCGTGCCCGCGCTGGTGATGGCCTGGCGGTACACATGGTCTTGTACATCGCCAGCGGCAAACACGCCAGGCACCGAGGTTTGGGTGGCAAAGCCCTTCAAACCGCCTTGGGTCACGATGTAGCCGTTTTCCAGCTCCAGCTGGCCCTGGAAAATCTCGGTGTTGGGGGCATGGCCAATGGCAATGAAGCAACCTTTGAGTTCGACGTCTTCCAGGCTGCCATCCACTGTGCTTTTCAGGCGCACGCCGGTCACGCCGGTGTCGTCACCCAGCACTTCTTCCAGAGTCTGGAAGGTTTTGAGCACGATCTTGCCAGCGGCCACCTTTTCCATCAGCTTGTCCACCAAAATCGGCTCGGCCTTGAATTTGTCACGGCGGTGAATCAAATAGACCGTGCTGGCGATATTGGACAGGTACAGGGCTTCTTCGACTGCGGTGTTGCCGCCGCCGACCACGCAGCACAGCTGCTCGCGGTAGAAAAAGCCATCGCAAGTGGCGCAGCCGCTCACGCCACGGCCCATGAATGCGGTCTCGGATGGCAGGCCCAGGTATTTGGCCGAAGCACCTGTGGCAATGATCAGGCTGTCGCAGGTGTAAGTGCCGCTGTCGCCGATCAGGGTGAAGGGGCGCTGGTCGAGTTTCACGGTGTGGATGTGGTCAAACACGATTTCGGTGTTGAAGCGCTCTGCGTGCTCCTGAAAGCGCTGCATCAGCTCGGGGCCTTGTACGCCATGCACGTCCGCTGGCCAGTTGTCGACTTCGGTGGTGGTCATGAGCTGGCCGCCTTGCGCCATGCCGGTGATCAACAAAGGCTTCAGGTTGGCTCGAGCGGCATAAACAGCAGCGGTGTAACCGGCAGGGCCAGAGCCGAGGATCAGGACTTGGGCGTGTTTGGGTGTGGCAGACATGGTGTGCAATCGGGTTAATCGGTCAGTTGAAAGACAAAGTGGATGCAGTACATCCAGTGCGGTGATTGTAAGAAACCACCAAAGGCAGGGGGCCGAGAGGGTTTCCGCAGGGCTTCTGCGCTGCCCGAGGTCGGCTTGATCGGGTAAGCTTGAGGCTTAATTTATGACCTATTCACTGCACACATTGACCAACCCCACGGCCCGTGCCCCGGAGGTTGAAGCGCCCCAGACTTTTTGGTCGCGATTTGCGCAAGAAATCGTCCTTTTGCTGGGCGGCACTTTGCTTTTATTGTGCCTGCTGGCTTTTTTGAGTTATCAACCCTCCGATCCCGCCTGGTCTACCTCGGGCAGCGGCCCAGTGGTGCGCAACTGGGTTGGGCGGGTAGGTGCCTGGTTGGCCGATTTGGCGTATTTCGGGCTGGGCTATTCGGCTTGGTGGTGCTTGGCCGCTGCGGGTCGTGCCTGGTTGGTCGGCTTGGCCCGCTGGATGCGAGGTCCATCAGGCGAAGACATGCCGCCCTTGCCAGCTTATTGGCGGCGCAGCCGTTGGATTTTTTGGATCGGTTTGCTGGTTCTGGTTGCGGCCAGTGCCAGCATCGAGTGGGCGCGTTTTTACAGGCTTGAGTCCCATCTGCCAGGGCACAGTGGCGGTGTGGTCGGTTATTTGGTGGGGGCCACCAGCGTCCGATGGTTGGGCTTTACCGGTGCTGCATTGATGAGCATTGCGCTGGTGGTGGCTGGTGTCGCGATGGTGTTCCGCTTCTCATGGGGGCAGTTGGCAGAGCAGGTCGGTGCGCGCATTGATGCCTTGATTCAGTCGCGGCATGTTAAGCGTGAAATTCAGGAAGACTTGGCTTTGGGCCAGCAGGCTTTGCGTGAACGTGAGCAATCGGTGCCCATGCAGGCTATCGAACCACAGTGGGACATGGACCATTTGACGGCCCCCGAAGGGCAGTTGGACTTGGAACCCGTGCCAGTACCTGCTCCGTCACCCACGCCCATGGTCATCGAGCCGGCCGTTGTGGATGTGCCCCGCAGCGATCGGGTGGTCAAGGAAAAGCAAAAACCACTGTTCAACGAATTGCCCGACAGCAAGCTGCCGCAGGTGGATTTGCTAGATGCCATCACTTTGCGCCAAGAGACGGTGTCGCACGAAACGCTGGAGATGACCAGCCGTTTGATCGAGAAAAAGCTCAAGGATTTTGGCGTCGAGGTGCGCGTGGTGGCAGCGGCTCCTGGCCCTGTGATCACCCGCTACGAGATCGAACCCGCCACCGGTGTCAAGGGTTCGCAGGTGGTGAACTTGGCCAAAGACCTGGCACGCTCGCTCAGCCTGGTGTCTATCCGGGTGATCGAAACCATTCCGGGTAAAAACTTCATGGCGTTGGAGTTGCCCAATGCCAAGAGGCAGTCGATCAAGTTGAGTGAAATTTTGGGTTCACAGGTCTACAACGAAGCGAAGTCCATGTTGACCATGGGTTTGGGCAAAGACATCATTGGCAACCCGGTGGTGGCCGATCTGGCCAAGATGCCGCACGTGCTGGTGGCCGGTACCACCGGTTCTGGCAAGTCGGTCGGTATCAACGCCATGATCCTCTCCTTGCTTTACAAGGCAGAAGCGCGTGATGTGCGCCTCTTGATGATTGACCCCAAGATGCTGGAGATGTCGGTCTACGAAGGCATTCCGCACCTGCTGGCCCCGGTGGTCACTGACATGCGTCAGGCTGCGCATGGACTGAACTGGTGCGTGGCCGAAATGGAAAAACGCTACAAGCTGATGAGCAAGATGGGCGTGCGCAACTTGGCCGGATACAACCAGAAGATCGACGAAGCCACTGCTCGCGAAGAGTTCATCTACAACCCGTTTAGCCTCACCCCGGACGATCCCGAGCCGCTCAAGCGTCTGCCGCACATTGTGGTGGTGATCGACGAGTTGGCCGATTTGATGATGGTGGTGGGCAAGAAGATCGAAGAGCTGATCGCCCGACTGGCGCAGAAGGCCCGTGCCGCCGGTATCCATTTGATTTTGGCGACGCAGCGCCCCAGCGTGGATGTGATCACCGGTTTGATCAAGGCCAACATCCCGACCCGCATCGCCTTTCAGGTGTCGAGCAAGATCGACAGCCGCACCATTTTGGATCAGATGGGTGCCGAGGCACTGTTGGGCATGGGCGATATGCTCTACATGCCTTCGGGCACTGGCTTCCCCATCCGGGTGCATGGCGCTTTTGTGAGCGACGAAGAGGTGCACCGCGTGGTGAGCTACCTCAAGAGCCAGGGCGAGCCCGATTACATCGAAGGCGTGCTCGAAGGCGGCACGACTGATGATGATGGCGGGATGCTGGGCGAGGGGGATAACTCTGAAAAAGACCCCATGTACGACCAAGCCGTCGAAGTGGTGTTGAAAAACCGCAAGGCCAGTATTTCTTTGGTGCAGCGCCATCTCAAAATTGGTTATAACCGCGCCGCCCGCTTGGTCGAAGACATGGAAAAAGCCGGTCTGGTCAGCAGCATGAGCGGCAGCGGCCAGCGCGAAATTTTGGTGCCTGCTCGGGCAGAGTGATGAACATGAACCGTTTAGACCGTGCCCGCAGGCAAGTGGTGATGGGGCTTTTGTGTGCAGGGCTGTGCATGGCGATGCCCGCGCTGGCCGATGGCCTGGATGCCTTGACCCAATTCATGAAGCAAGCACGCAGCGGACGGGCGCAATTCAGCCAGTCGGTCACATCGCCTTCGAAAGCCGGCCAGCCGCCACGCGTCAAAACATCAAGTGGCAGTTTTGAGTTCCAGCGTCCGGGCAAATTCCGCTTTGACTACCGCAAACCTTTTGTACAGACCTTGGTGGCCGATGGCCAGACGCTGTGGTTGCACGATGTGGACTTGAACCAGGTCACGGCACGCAAGCAGGCACAGGTGTTGGGTTCCACCCCGGCCGCCTTGCTCACCGCTGCCTCTGACCTCGAGTCGTTGAAAACCGATTTTGTGTTCAAAACCGAGCCTGACCGTGATGGCTTGCAATGGGTCAGCGCGACCCCCAAAGCCGCCGAAGGCCAGATTCGGACTGTGATGGTCGGTTTGCGCGCGACCGACAAAGGTCCCGAACTGGCGGTGATGGATGTGCAAGACAGTCTCGGCCAACGCTCTGTGCTGACCTTCACCGCTTTTGAGCTGAATCCCGTTTTGGCCGCTCAGGCTTTTGTTTTTCGCGCGCCGCCTGGGGTGGACGTGATCCGCCCATGACCCCGCCCCTGTCGCCCCATGCCCCCTTGGCCGAGCGTTTGCGCCCGCGCCATCTGGGTGAGGTGATTGGCCAGCAGCATTTGCTGGGCGAGGGCATGGCTTTGCGTCTGGCGTTCGAGTCGGGCCAGCCGCACAGCTGCATTTTGTGGGGCCCTCCGGGGGTGGGCAAAACCACCATCGCCCGTTTGATGGCCGATGCCTTTGACGCACAGTTTCTCAGCATCAGTGCGGTGCTGGGCGGAGTCAAAGACATTCGTGAAGCCGTTGAAAAGGCCGAGGCTGCACGCACCGGCCTCCACCCGCAGCGCACCATCATGTTTGTGGACGAGGTGCACCGCTTCAACAAAAGTCAGCAAGACGCGTTTTTGCCGCATGTCGAAAGCGGCTTGTTCACCTTCATCGGTGCCACCACCGAAAACCCGTCTTTCGAAGTGAACTCGGCCTTGCTTTCTCGGGCGGCCGTCTATGTGTTGCAGCCTTTGTCGGAGGGCGACTTGCAAAACATCGTCGTGCGTGCGCAGGGCATTCAGGCCGTTCCGGGCATTGAGCCCGATGCACTGGCCCGCTTGCTGGCCTATGCCGATGGCGACGCACGGCGCTTGTTGAACACGCTCGAGACCCTGTCTATGGCGGCCAAACAAGAGGCCATTGACCCCGTGACAGACGCTTGGCTGATGCGGGTGTTGGGCGAGCGCATGCGCCGCTACGACAAAGGCGGAGAGCAGTTCTACGACACCATCAGCGCTTTGCACAAATCGGTGCGGGGCTCAGACCCCGATGCCGCACTGTATTGGTTCGTTCGCATGCTCGATGGCGGTGCAGACCCACGTTACATGGCACGCCGTTTGATCCGCATGGCCAGCGAAGACATCGGTTTGGCCGACCCACGCGCCTTGCGCATGGCGCTGGATGCGGCCGATGTGTATGAGCGTTTGGGTAGCCCCGAAGGCGAGCTGACCTTGGCGCAATGCGTGATTTACTTGGCCATGGCGCCCAAATCAAATGCCGCTTACAAGGCCTTCAACGAAGCCAAAGCCTTTGTTAAAAAGGATGGTACGCGCCCGGTGCCCATGCATTTGCGCAATGCCCCGACCCAGTTGATGAAAAATCTCGATTACGGCAAAGGCTATCGCTATGCCCATGACGAAGCCGATGGTTTTGCGGCAGGTGAGCGCTATTTGCCCGAAGGTATGCCCGAGCCTGGTTTTTACAGGCCGGTTCGCCGAGGTTTGGAAATCAAAATTGCCGATAAATTGGAAGAATTGCGAAAGAGAAATTCAGCCACAGGGTAATTCCCGAGCAAATTGAATGCTGACACGATCCTTTCTTTCACTACAATCCCGCCACCCCCGCCCAGACAAGAGCTGATCTGGCGGGGTTTTTGCTAGTTGTCAGGGGTTACCCAAAAAGTGACTCTTGATTTGATAACAACAACCGAAGCGCGACCCGTTATGAACAGGTCAAAACACGGAGAAATTTTATGGACGTCTTCTTCCAGCAGGTCATCAACGGCCTGGTCATGGGCAGCATGTACGCCTTGGTGGCCTTGGGCTACACCATGGTGTACGGCATCATCAACCTGATCAACTTTGCGCACGGTGAAGTGCTGATGGTGGGCGCTCTGACGAGCTGGACCGCCATTGGCATGATGCGAGACGCCATGCCCGGCGCACCCGGGTGGGTCATTTTGATTCTCGCCACCTTGATCGCCTGCGTGGTGGCGGTGGTCCTGAATTTTTCGATCGAAAAAATCGCATACCGGCCACTGCGCAACAGTCCCAAATTGGCTCCGCTGATCACTGCGATCGGCATGAGTATTTTGTTGCAGACCTTGGCCATGATCATCTGGAAGCCGAACTACAAGGCTTACCCGACCTTGCTGTCGAGCACACCGGTCAACATGGGGGGGGTGGTCATCACGCCCACCCAAATCATGATTTTGGGCGTCACCGCCGTTTCATTGGCTGTCTTGATGTGGTTGGTCAATTACACCCGTCTGGGGCGCGCCATGCGGGCCACCGCAGAAAACCCGCGTGTGGCAGGTTTGATGGGCGTCAAGCCAGACATGGTGATTTCGGCCACCTTTGTGATTGGTGCCATCTTGGCCGCCATTGCGGGTGTGATGTACGCATCCAATTACGGCACAGCACAACACGCCATGGGTTTTTTGCCGGGCCTCAAAGCCTTCACGGCCGCTGTGTTTGGCGGCATCGGTAACTTGTCCGGTGCTGTGATCGGTGGCATTTTGCTGGGCCTGATCGAAGCCATTGGCTCGGGCTACATCGGTCACCTCACGGGCGGTGTCTTGGGTAGCCATTACACCGACATTTTTGCGTTCATTGTTCTGATCATCGTGCTGACTCTGCGTCCCTCGGGCCTCATGGGTGAGCGTGTGGCCGATCGCGCTTGATGGAGGCAAATATGAAAAACAACAAAACACTTCAATACATCCTGATCGCTGCAGGGCTGATTGCATTGCCCTTGATCCTGCAAGTTTTCGGCAACGCTTGGGTGCGTATCGCCGACATGGCCTTGCTGTACATCTTGCTGGCCATTGGCCTGAACATCGTGGTCGGCTATGCCGGTTTGCTCGACTTGGGCTACGTGGCGTTCTTCGCGGTAGGGGCCTATATGTATGGCTTGCTGTCGTCCCCCCACTTGACCAACACCTTTGCTTGGATCGCCACGGCCTTTCCAGAAGGCATGCACATGCCCATCTGGCTGATCGTGCCTGTGGGGGCTGCGCTGGCGGGTCTGTTTGGCATGTTGCTGGGCGCGCCTACGCTCAAGCTGCGCGGTGACTACCTGGCCATCGTGACTTTGGGCTTCGGTGAAATCATCCGTGTGTTCATGAACAACCTGGACCACCCTGTCAACATCACCAACGGCCCCAAGGGGCTGGATCAAATCGATCCCATTTCGATTTTTGGTCTGAACCTCGGCAAAAAGCTGATGATTGGCGACTTCGAGATTGCCTCGGTCTCGCTTTATTACTACCTGTTCCTCAGCTTGGTGCTGGTCACGATTTTGATTTCGCACCGATTGGAAGTCTCCCGCATCGGTCGCGCCTGGATGGCGATCCGCGAAGACGAAATCGCGGCCAAAGCCATGGGCCTGAACACCCGCAACCTCAAGCTCTTGGCTTTCGGCATGGGCGCGACCTTCGGTGGCGTGTCGGGGGCCATGTTCGCAGGCTTCCAAGGCTTCATTTCGCCCGAGTCCTTCAGCCTGATGGAGTCGGTGATGATCGTGGCGATGGTGGTGCTCGGTGGTTTGGGCTATTTGCCCGGTGTGATTTTGGGCGCCATTTTGTTGTCCGCATTGCCCGAGGTGCTGCGTTATGTGGCCGGCCCACTGCAAGAGATGACAGGCGGCCGTTTGGACGCCTCCATCCTGCGCCAATTGCTGGTGGCTTTGGCCATGATCGTGATCATGTTGATGCGTCCTCGCGGGCTGTGGCCCTCGCCTGAGCATGGCAAATCGCTCAAGACGAAATGAAGGAGCAGAACATGAATCCAACAGCCAACAAAGACACCGTTCTCAACGTTTCCGGCATTTCCAAGCGATTTGGCGGTCTGCAGGCCCTCTCGGATGTGGGCATCACCATTCAGCGTGGTCAGGTCTATGGCCTGATCGGTCCCAACGGCGCAGGCAAGACCACGTTTTTCAACGTGATCACGGGCCTTTACACCCCTGATAGCGGCACTTTTGAGCTGGCAGGCAAGCCTTACCAGCCCACTGCCGTGCACGAAGTGGCCAAGGCCGGCATTGCCCGCACATTCCAGAACATCCGCTTGTTTGCCGAAATGACGGCCCTGGAAAACGTGATGGTGGGCCGCCATGTGCGCACCCACTCGGGTTTGCTGGGGGCGATTTTCCGCACACCCAGTTTCAAAGCCGAAGAGGCCGCCATTGCCCAACGCGCACAAGAACTGCTCGACTACGTGGGCATTGGCAAGTTTGCAGACTACAAAGCCCGCACCTTGTCCTATGGCGATCAACGTCGCCTGGAAATTGCCCGCGCTTTGGCAACCGACCCGCAGCTCATTGCGCTGGATGAGCCTGCCGCTGGCATGAACGCCACTGAAAAAGTGCAACTGCGCGAGTTGATCGACCAGATCCGCAAGGACAACCGCACCATCTTGTTGATCGAACACGATGTGAAGCTGGTCATGGGCTTGTGCGACCGCGTCACGGTGCTCGACTACGGCAAACAAATTGCCGAAGGCACGCCCGCTGATGTGCAGAAGAATGAAAAAGTGATTGAAGCCTATTTGGGCACGGGAGGACACTGAGATGGCCGACATCCTTTTGAAAGTCAAAGACCTGCAAGTTGGCTACGGCGGCATTCAGGCAGTCAAAGGCGTGAGCCTCGAAGTGCGCGAAGGCGAGTTGGTCTCATTGATCGGCTCCAACGGTGCGGGCAAAACCACCACCATGAAAGCCATCACCGGCACCTTGCCTTTGCAGGCTGGCGACATTGAATACCTGGGCAAGAGCATCAAGGGCCAAGGCCCTTGGGATCTGGTCAAGCAAGGCCTGGCCATGGTGCCCGAAGGCCGCGGCGTGTTCACCCGCATGACCATCACCGAGAACCTGCAAATGGGTGCCTACATCCGCTCGGACGCGGCGGGCATCGCTGACGACATCGAGAAAATGTTCACCATTTTCCCGCGTCTGCGCGAACGCAAGGACCAGCTGGCAGGCACCATGTCCGGCGGTGAGCAGCAGATGCTGGCCATGGGCCGCGCCCTGATGAGCCGCCCCAAGGTTTTGCTGCTCGACGAGCCCTCCATGGGGCTGTCGCCCATCATGGTCGACAAGATCTTCGAGGTGGTGCGCGACGTGTACGCCCAGGGCGTCACGGTGCTGCTGGTCGAGCAAAACGCCAGCCGTGCTTTGGCCATTGCCGATCGCGGTTATGTGATGGACTCCGGCCTCATCACCATGACCGGCGTGGGCAAGGACATGCTCGAAGACCCCAAGGTGCGAGCAGCCTATTTGGGCGAGTGATCGGAGTCAGTTTGCGTTCGGCACTCAACGCGTTCTGCCTGTCACCCCGGACTTGATCCGGGGTCCATCCCGACACCACCGTCGGAAAATGGATACCGGATCATGTCCGGTATGACAGCCATGTTGGCTCAATCTACCCGTGCGCCACTGGCCTTGACCACGCTCTCATAGCGTGCCAATTCTTTCTTCATGAACGCGCCAAATTGCTCGGGCGAGTTGCCCACAGGCTCGGCCAGGAGTTGCGCGAAACGGGTTTTCGTTTCGGGTGTTTGCAGTGCAGCGACAAACGCTTTGTTCAGCCGCTCCACCACATCGCGCGGCGTGGCGGCTGGGGCGACCAAGCCCCACCAGGTGTCGATCGAGAAGTCTTTCAGGGTTTCGCTCATGCTCGGGATGTCGGGCAGGGCGTTGCTGCGCTGGGCAGTGGTGACAGCCAAGGCCTTGAGCCGGCCCGCCTTGATGTTGGCGGCCGCCGTGGCCAGGTTGTCGAAGTTGAAGTCGACTTGGCCCGACAGCAAAGCTAACTGCGCGGGGTTGCCTCCGTTGTAGGGAATGTGCACCGCAAAAATGCCGGCGGCCCGCTTGAACATTTCACCGGCCAGGTGACCCGCACTGCCGTTGCCACCGGAGCCAAAGTTCAGCTTGGCCGGGTTGGCTTTGGCGTAGGCCACCAAATCGGCCAGGGTGTTGATCTTCAGGCGCTGCGCGGTCTCGGCGTTCATCACCAGCACATTGGGCACACGCAGCATTTGGGTGATGGGCGCAAAGTCGCGGCTGGCGTCATAGGGCATCTTGGCAAACAGCCAGGGGTTGATGGCATGCGTGGCCGTGGCCGCGATGCCGATCGTCAGGCCATCGGGCGCGGCCTTGGCGACCAGGTCAGCACCCAAGTTTCCACCTGCCCCGGGACGGTTCTCGATGATGACGGTGCCCAAGCTGTCTTTCACGCGCTCGGCCAAGGCCCGCGCAGTGACGTCGATCGGGCCACCGGGTGCATAGGGCACGATGATGCGGATGGGCTTGCCTTGCGCCCAAGTGGGCGCTGAAAGGGCAAGGGATGCGGCGGTGAATTGACGGCGGGTGATCAAAGTCATGGTGTGCTCCGGAAATAGGCGTTTCAGGCCTTGGCCTTGTCTGCCTCAGACGTGAAGGAGTCTGCGTAGAACTCTTCTTCGGGCAAACCGCCTTGCGCCACATAGTCACGCTTGGCCGAGTCCACCACGATGGGGGCACCACAGGCATAAACCTGGTGGCCTGACAGATCCGGGAAGTCCTGCAACACCGCTTGGTGCACAAAGCCGGCGCGTCCTGTCCAGTGGTCTTCGGCTTCGGCGTTCGAGATCACCGGCACATAGCGCAGGTTGGGCATCTCGGCCAAGCGGGCTTCCACCCAATCGGCCATGTACAGATCGTCCGGTCGGCGGCCGCCCCAGTACAGCGTGGTCGGGCGGGCGATACCCCGGTGCTGCATGTGTTCGATCAGCGCCTTGATGGGCGCAAAGCCTGTGCCCGAGGCCAACAGCACGATGGGCTTGTCGGAGTCTTCACGCAGGTAAAAGCTGCCATATGGGCCTTCGGCGCGCAGGATGTCTTTTTCTTTCATGGTGGTGAACACCGGGTCAGTGAATTTACCGCCGGGCATGTGGCGGATGTGCAGCTCCACCGTGGGCGGCGCGACTTCCAGCGTGTGGGGGGCGTTGGCCATGCTGTAGCTGCGGCGTGAGCCGTCGCGCAGCAAAAACTCGATGTACTGGCCAGCGTGGAACTTCATCACGTCGTTGGCAGGCAGTTGCAGCTTGAGTTCGATCACATCGTGTGACTTTTTCTCAAGGCTGACCACGCGCACGGGCATCTTCTTGACGGGCAAGCCGCCTTCGGCCGTCACTTGTTTGGATTCGAGCACCACATCGCTTTGGGCGGTGGCGCAGCAGGTCAGCACCAAGCCTTGGGCTTCTTCTTCGTCGCTCAGGGCTTTGGCTTGGTGGGGGCCGTGCACTACGGTGCCTGAGATTTTTTTGCACTTGCACGAACCGCAAGCGCCGTCCTTGCAGCCATAGGGCAGGCCGATGCCCTGGCGGATGCCTGCGGTCAGCAAGGTTTCGTTGTCGTCTGCAGTGAAGCTGCGGCCGCTGGGCTGCACGGAAATTTGAAAGCTCATCTTTTGGGTATCCTTGAGGGCTCATTGTTGACCCGGAACCCCTGATTTTGCCTTCAAACCAAACCCCCTTGGGCGCACGGCCTGCCCGCTTCCGTCGCCAGCGTGTCCTGATCGTGGGCTGTGGCGATGTCGGCCTGCGCACAGCGGGCCAGTTGGGGGCCCCTCAAAGCCAGCGTGTGAAGCTGATGGCGCTGACCTCTTCACCTGAACGTGTGCGCTTGCTGCGGGCCTGTGGCATCACACCCTTGTTGGGCAATTTGGACGATTCAGCCAGTTTGAAGCGCCTGGCAGGCATTGCTCACCGGGTCATCCATTTGGCCCCTCCGCCGAGCGATCGTCGCGGTGATTCCGAACGCGATCCGCGCAGCCTGGCCTTGGTGCGTGCCTTGCGTTTGCGCACGCCGCCACAAGCGCTGGTCTACGGCTCAACCACCGGTGTTTATGGTGACTGCGCAGGCCTGCGCGTAGGTGAAACGCGGCCCGTCAAACCGCACACCCCACGCGCACAGCGCCGGGTCGATGCCGAGAGCCTGATGCGCTTTTTGGGCCGTAGCGGTGTTCGGGTGAGCGTGTTGCGCATCCCCGGCATCTATGCGCCCGACCGGGAGGGTGGCACCCCCCGTGAGCGCTTGCTCAAGGGCACGCCCGTGCTGGTGGCCAAAGAAGACGTCTATACCAACCACATCCATGCCAACGATTTGGCCCGCGCGTGTGCCGCCGCTTTGTGGCGGGGCAAACCCCAGCGCGTGGTCAATGTGGCCGACGACACCGATCTGAAAATGGGCGACTACTTTGATCTGGCGGCCAGCTTGTACGGATTGCCCAAGCCGCCCCGCATCTCGCGCCATGACGCCAACACCGCGCTGCCCTTGATGTTGTTGAGCTTCATGAACGAGTCTCGGCGTCTGGACAACACCCGAATGAAGCGGGAGTTGAAAATCCGTTTGCACTACCCCCACGTGCGCGACGGCCTGAGCCCTCAAGGCGCCTTGTTTTCGGTTTCGCGATGACATCCTTGCGCATTGACAAATGGCTGTGGGCGGCCCGTTTCTACAAAACCCGCAGCCTGGCCAGCGATGAAATCGGCAAGAACCGTGTCCAGGTCAACGGCCAAGATGCCAAGCCGTCCAAAGAAGTCAAACCCGGCGACACGGTGTGTCTGCGCCAAGGCGCTGTTGAGCGCACAGTGGTGGTGCAGGGCTTGAGTGGCGTTCGCGGCCCGGCCCCGGTGGCCCAGCTGCTGTACACAGAAACCCCGGAAAGCATCGCTGCCCGCCAAAAAGCGGCGGAGCAGCACCGTCTGGCCCGTGAGCCTGCGCTCAGCATTGAGCAAGGCCGCCCCACCAAACGCGATCGTCGGCAAATCGAAAAAACTTGGGATAACCGGTGGAGTGCGGGGATCGATTGATCTGAAAAACCAAAAGAAAAAGCCGCAAGTTACTGGAACTTGCGGCTTTTTGTTTGGTGCCCGGGGCCGGACTCGAACCGGCACGCCTTGCGGCGGGGGATTTTGAGTCCCCTGAGTCTACCAATTTCACCACCCGGGCAGGTATTCGTGAAGACATGAATTATGGCACATTATTGGCATGATTTATCCAACCATTGAAGATGCAATCGGCAAAACACCTTTGGTGGCTTTGCAGCGTATGGGGGCAACCGACAGGGCGGCCCGAAACAACGTGATTTTGGGCAAGCTGGAGGGCAACAATCCTGCGGGGTCCGTCAAGGACCGGCCGGCTTTGTCGATGATTCGCCGGGCCGAGGAGCGGGGTGAGATCAAGTCTGGCGACACCCTGATCGAGGCGACATCTGGCAACACCGGTATTGCGCTGGCCATGGCCGCCGCCATCAAGGGCTACCGCATGATTTTGATCATGCCCGAGGACCTGTCGATCGAGCGCGCCCAGACCATGAAGGCTTTTGGGGCCGAGCTGATCCTCACGCCCAAGAGCGGCGGCATGGAATATGCCCGGGATCTCGCCGACAACATGGCAGCTCAAGGCAAGGGCCGCATCTTGGACCAGTTTGCGAATGCCGATAACCCACGCATCCACTATGAGACGACGGGCCCTGAGATTTGGCAGCAGACGGGCGGCAAGATCACCCACTTTGTCAGTGCCATGGGCACCACCGGCACCATCACGGGGGTGGCGCGTTATTTGAAAGAAAAGAACCCGGCCATCCGCATCATTGGCGCTCAGCCCAGCGAAGGCTCCCGGATTCCGGGCATTCGCAAGTGGCCGCAAGAGTACCTGCCCAAAATTTACGACGCGAGCCTGGTCGACGAGCTGGTTTATGTGAGCCAGAGCGATGCCGAGGAAACCTGTCGCCAAATGGCCCGCACCGAAGGCATTTTTGCGGGAATTTCGGCCGCAGGCGCTTGTTGGGTCGCGCAGGAGATTGCGAAAACGGTGCAAAACGCCACCATCGTGTTCATTGTGTGCGATCGCGGTGATCGCTACTTGTCCACAGGCGTGTTCCCCGCCTGAACCCAGGATGCCCCATGGCTGAATTTCGTTTTTGCCCGCAATGCGCCACGCCTTTGGCTTGGCAGACTCAATTGGAAGACGGTGGCGAGGTCATGCGTTTGCGCTGCACCGCTTGCGACTTCACCCATTGGAACAACCCCACGCCCGTGCTGGCGGGCATCGTGCAAGTGGGCGACCAAATTTTGTTGGCCCGCAATGCCGCATGGCCTGGCCGGCGTTTTGCGCTGATCACCGGCTTCATGGAGGCGGGCGAAACACCTGAAGAAGGCATCACGCGCGAGATTGCCGAAGAAACCAATCTGAAGGTGTCAGCCCTCAAGTTGATTGGCGTCTACGACTTCCAGCGCATGAACCAAGTGATCATTGCGTACCACGCCGTGGCCGAAGGCGAGGTGCGTTTGTCGCCTGAGTTGGCCGAGTACAAGATGTTCGATTTCAAAGACTTGATTTGCTGGCCTGCGGGCACTGGCTACGCCTTGGGCGACTGGTTGCGCACCATCGGCATTGAGCCGAAGTTCATGTCGTGGGAAGAGCGTGCCGCGCAAAGCCAAGAATCGAATCAGGACACATGATGCACATCGACAAGGAAATAGACACCAGCGGCCTGAACTGCCCTCTGCCCATTTTGAAAGCCAAGAAGGCTTTGAACGAGATGAGCAGCGGACAGGTGCTCAAGGTCATCGCCACCGATCCCGGCGCTTGGCGGGATTTTGAAGCGTTTGCACGCCAGACCGGCAATGATTTGGTTTTGCAGGAAAAGACCGAAACCAGTTTTGTCTTTGGCCTCAAGCGACGCTGATCAGAGGCTCAGTCCCTTGAGGTAGTCGCGGAACGAAGCCCCCACTTGGGGGTGTTGCAGGGCCAGCTCGACCGTGGCTTCCAAGAAGCCTTCCTTGCTGCCGCAATCGTAGCGCTTGCCTTCGTACTGGAAGGCGTAGACCGCCTCGCGCTGCAATAGGCGGGCAATCGCATCGGTGAGTTGGATTTCGCCGCCCACGCCTGTGGGCTGGTTGCGGATCTCGTCAAAAATACCTGGCGTCAGGATGTAGCGACCGGCCACGCCCATGCGCGAAGGGGCTTTGTCTGGGCTGGGTTTCTCGACGATTTGTTCGACGCGTATCAATTGGCGGCCAGCGGGCTCACCAGCCACGATGCCGTAGCGTTTGACTTGGTCGAGTGGCACCTCTTGCACCGCCAGCACTGAGCGGCCTTGCTTGGTGTAGGCCTCGACCATCTGGGACAGGATGGAAGGGCCCGAGTTGACCATCAGGTCATCGGCCAACAGCACAGCAAAAGGTTCATTGCCCACCAGGGGCTCGGCGCAGAGCACGGCGTGACCCAAGCCCAGCATGCGGTTTTGCCGCACATAAGCGCACACCATGTCGTCGGGTTGCACTGAGCGCACCAAGGCCAGCAATTCGTCTTTGTGTGCCGCTTCAAGTTCGCTTTCGAGTTCGTAGGCGGTGTCAAAGTGGTCTTCGATGGCGCGTTTGCTGCGGCCCGTCACAAAGATCATGTGCCGCACTCCCGCCGCATAGGCTTCCTCCACCGCGTACTGAATCAACGGCTTGTCGACCACCGGCAGCATCTCTTTAGGCGCAGCTTTGGTCGCTGGCAAAAAGCGCGTGCCCAAACCGGCCACAGGGAAAACGGCTTTGCGAATGACGTTGTGGCTCATGGTGTCTCCGAGGGTGAGGGCTGCATCAGCCCAAGCGTTGCAGTTGTTGGCGAATTTTGTCGAGTGTGGCGCCGAAGTCGGCCACACGCTTTTTGGTTTCGTCGAGCACGGCCTGCGGGGCTTTGGACACAAACGCCTCGTTGCCGAGTTTGGCGTTGGCCTTGGTGATTTCACCTTCCAAGCGTGCAGCTTCTTTGGTCAAGCGAATTTTTTCTGCGGCTGCATCCACTTCGATGAACAGGCACAAACGCGCTTCGCCCACCACGGCCACGGGGGCCGCTTGTGCGGCTGCGATCCATTCGGCTTCGGTGTCAAACACCTTGACTTCGCTCAGCTTGGCCAGCGACTGCAACACCGGTGCCACGCTTTGCATAAAGGCGGTGTCGCCCAGCACATACATGGGCATGCGCGTGGCGGGTGAGACGTTCATCTCGCCGCGCAGGTTGCGGCAAGCGTCCACCAGGGTTTTGAGTTTGGCCACATGGGCTTCGGCAGCCAAGTCGATGCGTTCGGGCTGGCTCACCGGGTAGGCCGCGATGCTGACCGACTCGCCCGGACGGCCTGCGACCACCGACACTTTTTGCCAAAGCTCTTCGGTGATGAAGGGGATGATCGGGTGCGCCAAGCGCATGATGGTTTCCAGCGTGCGGATCAGGGTGCGGCGGGTGGCGCGTTTTTGCGCATCGTTGCCGGTGTTGATTTGCACCTTGGCGATTTCGAGGTACCAGTCGCAGAACTCGTTCCAGACAAAGTCATAGATCGTGTTGGCCACGTTGTCGAGGCGGTATTCGGCAAAGCCTTTGGCCACTTCGGCCTCGACACGTTGCAGCTGCGAGCTGATCCAGCGGTCGGCTTGGCTGAAAGCCAGGTAGCCGTGCACCGGGCCGCCCACTTCGCATTCGGCCTTGGTGTGTTCTTTCAGGCCGCAGTCCTGGCCTTCGCAGTTCATCAGCACAAAGCGGGTGGCGTTCCACAGCTTGTTGCAGAAGTTGCGGTAACCCTCGCAGCGCTTGCTGTCAAAGTTGATGCTGCGGCCCAGTGACGCGAGCGCGGCAAAAGTGAAGCGCAGCGCATCTGCGCCGTAAGCCGGGATGCCTTCGGGGAATTCTTTTTCGGTTTGCTTGCGCACCTTGGGCGCGGTCTCGGGCTTGCGCAGGCCTTGGGTGCGTTTGTCGAGCAAAGGCTCCAAGGTGATGCCGTCGATCAGGTCGACCGGGTCGAGCACATTGCCTTCGGACTTGCTCATCTTCTTGCCTTGGGCGTCGAGCACCAGGCCGTGGATGTAGACGTGTTTGAAGGGCACTTTGCCGGTGAAGTGGGTGGTCATCATGATCATCCGGGCGACCCAGAAGAAGATGATGTCGTAGCCAGTCACCAATACGGAAGAGGGCAGGTAGAGGTCGTAGTCGGGCGTCTTCTCAGGCCAGCCCATGGTGCTGAAAGGCACCAGTGCGCTGGAGTACCAGGTGTCCAACACGTCTTCGTCGCGTTTGAGTGTTTTGCCCGGGGCCTTGGCTTGGGCTTCCGCTTCGTTGCGGGCCACATACACCTTGCCGTCTTCGTCGTACCAAGCGGGAATCTGATGGCCCCACCACAGCTGGCGCGAGATGCACCAGTCGGTGATGTTGTTCATCCACTGGTTGTAGGTGTTCACCCAGTTCTCGGGCACAAAGCTCACTTCGCCGCTTTGCACGGCATCGATGGCTTTTTGGGCAATGCTCTTGCCGGTGGCGTCGCCTTGGCCGACTTGGTTCATGGCCACGAACCACTGGTCGGTCAGCATGGGCTCAATCACTTGGCCAGTGCGGGCGCAGCGGGGCACCATGAGTTTGTGCTTCTTGACCTCAACCAATGCGCCAGCGGCTTCCAGATCCGCCACCACGGCCTTACGGGCCACAAAGCGGTCGAGGCCCCGGTATTTCTCGGGCGCATTGTTGTTGATGGTCGCGTCCAAGTTCAGCACGCAGATCATCTCCAGCTTGTGGCGCTGGCCGACTTGGTAGTCGTTGGTGTCGTGCGCTGGCGTGACCT
>ERZ1034363.316-NODE-316-length-34553-cov-12.779006_pt1 | contig 34553 bp, 31 predicted proteins | sample MGYA00520616_ERZ1034363 | MGnify/ENA primary metagenome ERZ1034363 (study PRJEB33736, sample SAMEA104284506) | Azolla filiculoides | biome: Urban; feature: Water surface; material: Ditch water | place: Netherlands | collected 2015-10-28 | depth 0-0.1 m ... | reverse complement strand
AAAATTTCAGATTCTAAATGTGCCGCAACTGCAAACGCCAAACGCACATACATTCCAGAAGAATAGCGCTTAACGGGTGTATCAATATAACGCTCTACTCCTGAAAAAGCAACAATCTCATCAAATTTACGAGTAATTTCATGCTTACGCATGCCCAAAATAGCACCATTCAAATAGATATTCTCTCTACCCGTCATTTCAGGATGAAATCCAGTACCAACTTCCAACAATGAAGCAATACGACCTTTGGTATAAATTTTACCTGTAGTAGGTTGTGTAACTTGGCTTAATATTTTTAATAACGTAGATTTCCCAGCACCATTACGACCTATAATCCCAACTGAATCTCCCTGTTTGATTTCGAAATTAATGTCACGCAAACTCCAAACATAATCGCTTTCGCCTTTGCTACTTCTGTCATTAGCTTCTCCTATTTTTAAAAAAGGATCTTCTTTGCCTCGCAAATTATGCCACCAACGTTTCATATCGTCTTTAACCGTTCCTGTACCTACAAGCCCTAAACGATATTGTTTGGATATATTTTCTGCCTTTATTACCACTTTACTCATTTGTTCTTTCCTAAATTACATTCTAAATCCAATTCTTTCCATTAATCCCTTTTTAAAACTACACCGTATCCATGAATGTTTTCTGAACCTTATTAAATACCAAAATCCCTACAAACAAAATAACTATTGCAAAAACAAATGGATAAATAAAATCAGAAAAAGTAAACGAACCTACGCCTAAATAGGCATAACGCATATAATCAAACAAACCTACTAAGGGGTTTAATTCAACCACCCATTGATAAGCAGCTGGAACGGATGAACTCGGATAAATAACTGGTGTGGCATACATAAACAACTGCACTCCAAAAGCAATCAATTGATTTAAATCTTTATATTTTGTAGTCATGGAAGATAAAATTAATCCTATTCCCATAGAAATTAACGCCATTAAAATAATTACAATTGGTGTAGCTGCAATCCATGCATTTGGTTTAATTTCATTTTGAGAATAATAATAACCCACAAAACAGAGAAATAATAAAAATTGAACACCAAACTTCATTAAGTTTGAAATTACAATGGTCAAAGGCATAATCAAACGAGGAAAATAAACCTTTCCAAAAATAGAAGCATTAGCATTAAAAACACCTGAAACATTTGTCAAACAAGTGGAAAAATAATTCCAAAGTGTAATACCCGCCATATAAAACACCAACTTAGGAGCTCCATCAGTAGAAAGTTGAGCAACATTTCCAAAAATAATGGTAAAAGTAATAGTAGTTAAAATAGGCTGAATAAAAAACCACAAAGGCCCTAAAATAGTTTGCTTATAAACCGTAACAAAATCCCTCCGAACAAACAAAAACAATAAATCACGATAATGCCACAATTCTTTCAAATTTAAATCCAAAAGCGAGTGCTTTGACTCAATAACAGCATCCCATGATGCAGAGTCATCTCCAGTATCATTTGAGTTAGAAAATTCATTTTCGGACACATCCTCAAACAAACTTTCTTCGTCTGAAAATTCGGTTTTATTCATGTATTCAGGGACTTTCATTTTTACCATATCAAAAATACACTATTTTAAACAGAAGACAAATTAATTCAAGAAATAACGCAAATTCTATACAAAAAATTCAAAATTATAGTTATAAAATAAATAACAAGCCTAAATACAAGCATTTTAAAAGTTAGTCAAAAAGCACAATAAAATATAGATATAGCATAGATACAGCACTGATATAGCACTAATATAGCACTGATACTATATATAAACTATATACCATAAGAACATAATAGCACAACTTCTTATTCAGATATTGAACTTCATAAAAAAAACTATCTTTGCATCAAATTCCCAATCATGTTATCCTTTTTCAAAACAAAACCTAAACTTTCTGAACTAATTCCTACAAATTATGTGGACATTCATTCCCATATATTACCCGGAATTGATGATGGTGCACAACAAATAGAAGATTCTAAATTTTTATTAGAATCAATGATAAGTTATGGTTTTTCAAAAGTGATTACTACACCTCATACAATGAAAAACGTATGGGATAACACAACAAACACTATAATAGCTGCTCATCAAAAAACGCAAACAGAGCTACCAAGTTTAACCAAACAAGTTGATTTACAGCATGCTTCAGAATATTTTTTAGACGAAAATTTAATGCAGCAAATACAACAAGAAAAACTATTAACATTAAAAGACAATTTCATTTTAATTGAAATGTCATATTTGAATGCACCCATTCAATTGTATGATTTTCTATTTGAATTGCAATTAAAAGGATATCAATTGATTTTAGCACACCCAGAACGATACACCTATTTCCATTCAAATAAAAAAGAGTTTGCTAAACTGAAAAAAGCGGGTTGCTTATTTCAATTAAATTTACTTGCCACAGTAGGTTATTATGGTAAAAATGCCTCAGAAATTGCTGATTATTTACTAAAAGAAAAACTATACGACTTTGTGGGTTCCGATTTTCATCACAAAAACCACGTAGCAGCATTTCAAAACAAATTAATCATCAAAAACAATCAAATACTAGAAGAAACAATTGCTAAAAATGTGTTTTTTAAGTAACTATTTTTGAAACAATCTCTTCCAAGCTGACGCTGGTTTTTCATCTAAACCATAGCCATAACCGTATCCATAGCCATAGCCGTATCCTTTGGTAGAATCAGTATCATTGATCAAGATTGACATATTAGGTAATTTCTTTTCTTGGTATAATTTTTCTGGCAACGACAACATACGTTTGTCTAAATAATTGGCACGAGTTACATAAATAAATGTGTCGGCATATTTTGCAATTAACAATGTGTCCGTTACCAAACTTACAGGAGCTGTATCAACGATAATATAATCATAATCTTGTTTTAATTTCTCAAATAACTCCCCTACTTTTTTACCCATCAATAACTCAGCTGGATTAGGAGGAATAACACCCGCTGGCAACGCATAAAAATTTGAGAAACCATCAACTTTAGTAATAAAATCTTCAATATTTGTATACTCTTTAGAAGCTAAATAATTAGTTATTCCTACTTTTGGGACTACTAAATACTCTTCTAATTTAGGATTTCTAATATCTAATCCAACTAACAGCACTTTCTTATCAGACAACGCAATAGTTGACGCCAAGTTTACCGAAATAAATGTTTTTCCTTCTTTTGGAAATGTTGATGTTAAGAAAATAGTTTTGGCAACTCCTTCTGGCACTTCATTCAATAAAAACTCTAAATTAGTACGCACAATTCGTAGCGCTTCAGCTGTACTTGTTCTGCTATTGGTGCTAATAATTTGTTCCGAAGTTTCCGATTTTGGCACATCACCAATAAAAGGCATTGTTGTTGCTTTTTCAATATCCAATCGTGATTTTACTTTGGTATCAAATAATCGAATCAAATAAATAATTGCAAAGGGAATAAATAATCCTAAGAAAAGAGATGCAATATAAACCACTTTTCTATTAGGCGAAACAGGACTTAATGCTGCATGTGCTTGATCAATCACTTTTGCATTAGGCTCTGTAACCGCTAACGAAATGGCTGTTTCTTCTCTTTTTTCTAATAAATATAGATACAGTGCCTCTTTAACTTGTTGTTGTCTAGCAATAATTCTAAATTCTTTTTCTTGTGTAGGTATTTGAGAAATTCGACCATCCACTATAGCATTTTGACGCGCTAAATCGTTCTTCTTAATTTGCAAGGATGCTTTTAATTGATTCAAACTAGAAGAAACATTACTTTTTAATGACGCAATTTTTTTATCAACTGCTAATACCATGCTGTTTTTTGGTCCCGCAGTTTTTAATATTCGGTTGCGTTCAAGAACCAATTGATTGTATTGATCAATTAATCCCACTGCATTTACATCTGAAGTTAAAATATTGGCTGGAATTAAATTCTCATTTGTGGTGTTTTTCATGTAGTCCAACATTGTGTTTACTACTTTCAATTGGGTTTCTGTTTCAATTTCACGTTTTTCAAACTCACTTGCATTTTCTAAAAACAACCCTGCTTCTGAAGTTATGTCAGTTACTTTATTCGTTTTCTTAAATTCTTCCGCGTCTTTTTCAACACCTTCTAATTCTTGAGAAATTAATTTCAATCGCTGCTCGATAAACTTTGAAGTATTTTCAGAAATAAAGTTTTTATCATCAATAGCATCTTGATTGTAATTTCGAACTAATGCGTCTAAAAAATCCTCCGCTCTATACAACACTGGATCTACAAACGACAACTCTATAACACTAGTGTTTTTACTCAAAGCCATTACCTTTAACCGGGCTTTATAGCTTTCAGCAACTTGCAAAACAGGTTGGATTTCAATTCGAATAGAAAATTCGGTTTTATTCTTCTCTGGCTCTAAATTGTTTTTTAAAATACTACAAGTTCCAGATTTATATTTAATAGTTTCACCATATTTAAAAACACCTCTTTTATTGCCTGTTTCATCATACAATGTATACGTAGAAGCTGAAGCAGCAACAACTCTAAGTTTATGGCTTTCTTTATAAAATTGCTCGTTTTGATTAGAAAAGAAAACCACAATTGGAGAATCTTTATAAATTTCACCATCTTTGATTCTTCCTTCGTTAATGTAGGAAATATTCAACCCTAAATCTTTAACTGTTTTTTCAACAAGCGTTCTAGATTTAATAACTTCTATTTCGTTATCTACATTACTTTTTACATTTTTTAGCATTCCTAAATCTGAAAACGCAGACAATTCTGAAGCCAAACCACCTTTTCGTTCATCCTTAACTAAAATAGTGGAACTAGCACTATACAACGGAACAGCATAACGCAAATAAATAAAAGCCACAGAAATCGTAATGGCAACGCCAACAACAAACCATTTCCAATAGCTTAAATATCCTTCAATTTGTTCACGAAGATTAAAACTTTTCTCCGAACTATCTTCTATTGAATTGCTATACTGATACATCTTATTATTTTATTGTTAAGGCTAATATAGTAACCACTAATGACAATGCCGAAATCCCAACAGCTATATTAGGTCCAATTACAGATGAATTAACTCTAGTTTTATTAGGCTCAATATAAACTACATCGTTTTGAGTTAAATAATAATACGGAGAATTAATAAAATCCGATTTTGTGATATCAATGCGTTGCATGGTTTTTACACCTTCTTTTTCTCGGATTAAAAGAATATCATTTCGTTTACCATAAATAGTTAAATCTCCCGCTAGAGCCAAAGCTTCAACCAAAGTAACACGCTCACTTTGAATCGTGTAAACCCCAGGTTTAGCAACTTCACCTAAAATAGAGACTTTAAAATTTACAATTCTTAAATTAATTATAGGATCTTTGATATGGTCTGTTAATACTTTTTTAAGTTCATTAACTGCTTCTGTTCTGGTTAGACCAGCTAATTTTACCTTGCCAACCATAGGCAATTCTATAAAACCTGTCTGGTCAATTAGATACGTTTGCAGACGTTCTTGTGCCACACTACTTTCTGTATTCCCTTGAAAAACAACTGTTTTTAAATTGTATGGCGCAGCAATTTCAGGATTTTCAGAAGAAATCACAATATTCAAAACATCGTCTGGTTGTAGAACAGGTTCAAACTTTTGCGCAGCCGAACTAGCAATTGTATCTTGAAAATAAGCAATATTTTTAGACGAAGAACAAGACTGTAGTAGTACAGCAAGTAACAAAAATGTAGCTAATCGATAAATTGCTTTCATAGGGGATTTTTTTACAAATATAATTTCTTTCATGAATTATAGCTCTTTTAACTGTCTAAATCTGTAAATTCAGAATTATTACTTTTAAATTCAGGCACAAGCACTTTCATTTGCTTTACAATTTCTAGAGTTGTCAAACCTGATGCTTCTTGCACCAATCGGTTAATAGCTATTTTAATTTCTTTGAACTCTTGCGTACTCTCTTCCTTTGCTATCATTATTTTTTCATGATGTGTTGGTTGAGTTTTAGAAGAGTCATTCAATAATTCCTCAAATAACTTTTCACCTGGACGTAAACCAACAATTGCAACTTGAATATCTTTTTCAGGAACAAAACCAGCCAATCGAATCATTTTATGAGCCAAATCAATAATTTTTACTGGCTTACCCATATCAAAAATATAAATTTCACCACCATTACCCATAGAGCCCGCTTCTAAAACCAATTGACAAGCTTCGGGAATGGTCATAAAATATCGAATAATATCAGGATGTGTAATTGTAATTGGCCCTCCAGCTTCAATTTGTTTTGTAAATAACGGCACAACTGAACCATTTGAACCTAATACATTTCCAAAGCGGGTAGTAATAAATTTTGTATTGTAGATAGTACTATTTTCAACTTCAAACGCTAACGACTGTACATATTGCTCTGCAATTCGCTTACTAGCTCCCATAATATTACTAGGATTTACCGCTTTATCTGTCGACACCATTACAAAAGAATCGCTTTTGTATTTCAATGCTAAATCAGCAATCACTTTTGTCCCAAAAACATTAGTATAAATTGCCTGATACGGATTGCTTTCCATCAAAGGCACATGCTTATAAGCCGCAGCGTGATATACCACATGAGGTTGATACAACTCGAAAATTTGTTCCATAACCTTTTCATCTCTTACATCTGCAACATATGGGATAAAAGTGCTTTTATTCATTTTCTTTTCTAAATCAAGGCACAATTGGTGTAGTGGTGTTTCTGCTTGGTCTACAACAATGATTTTTTGAGGATTAAATTCAATTACTTGATTTACTATTTCGCTTCCTATAGAACCTGCAGCTCCTGTGATTAAAACAATTTTATTTTGAATTTGCTTAGAAATTAAATCTGTATTTAAAACAATTGGTTTTCTATCTAACAAATCCTGTATTTCAAAAGTTTTAATGCTCTTTGTAAGTTGCCTTTGATTGTTCCAATCGGTTACTACAGGAACAGTCAATAGTTTAATATCGTTTTCTAAACATTGATCTATAATTAAAAGCTGTAACTTACTAGGAATATTTTTATCAGCAATTATTAAGTTATCAGCATTTAATTCAGCTAAGATTTTAACAATAGATGTATCATGAGAAACAATAGGCAAATCCAAGATAGTTTTAGTAACATTATTCTTGTATTTATCAATAAAACCTACCAATTTGTATCGTCTAGGTTGCTCTGCTTTTAAAGCGTTTGCTAGTGCAATTGCATGATTATCGGTTCCATAAATCACTACTCTTTGATATCCAGAAGCATGACTTGCTTCCATATAAATTTGATAAATAATCTTTACAGCAATTCTAAAGGATAACAAAAAAATAAAGGAAATAAAAAACATCAACAGCAAAGCCGGCATTAAAAAAATCTTAGTCCCTATAAAATAATAATGAGAATAATTTAATACCGCTAAAGCTAGAAAAGTACTGAATGTTGCTTTGAAAAGATTGAATCCGTCATTTAAAGTAGAATGTCTTATAATTCCGGCATACGTTTTAAAAGCAAAAAAGAAAAAAACCTGTGTCAATACAATAATCAATGTTCTCTGAAAAACTGAAGCTGTATCATAATATTTGAAAGTCAAATTAGAAACTATCAAATAAGTAACTAAATTGGCGAATAAAACAATGGCAATATCAATAGAAAATATAACCCATCTAGGTAGATATCCTAAGTGAATAATTTTGTTCTTCATTAAAAATGAAGCAATTGACGAAGTATTTTCGCTTTTATTTTGTGGCACTAAAATTAATTTGGGGAGACAAATTTAACAAAATTTGATTAGCAATCTCAAATTACTTCATAAAGAAATAGTTAAGCACTGAAAGAATTCTATTTTGCTCATTTTCAGAAAGATTAGAACCCGACGGCAAACACAATCCATTAGTAAACAATTCTTCAGAAACTGAAGTTCCATAATAAGGAGAATTTTCAAAAACAGGCTGCAAATGCATTGGTTTCCATAGTGGTCTAGTTTCAATATTTGCTTGTTCAAAAGCTAATCGCAAAGCTTCTCTTTTCTCATAAGACTCTAACACGATAGCCGTTAACCAGTGATTAGAATAATAATCAGCCGTTGGTTCGTGTAATACTTTAACCGAATCTATTGTTGAAAAGAAATCCATATAAAATTGATGCATTTTTCTTCGCAATCCTACATGAGCATCCAAAACCTCCATTTGTCCTCGACCAATACCAGCACAAATATTACTCATTCGATAATTATAGCCGATTTGAGAATGCTGATAATGTGGCGCATTATCTCTAGCTTGTGTAGATAAGAAAACTGCCTTATCTTTTAATTCTTTAGTATGTGTAACAATTGCCCCGCCACCCGAAGTAGTTATAATTTTATTCCCATTAAAAGACAAAACGGATATACCACCGAATGTTCCACATTTCTGACCTTTGTACGAACTTCCTAAAGCCTCGGCACTATCTTCTAAAATTGGGATTTCATACTGATTTGCAATTGCTTTTATCTCATCCATTTTAGCTGGCATTCCATATAAATGAACTGGAATTATAGCTTTGGGCTTTTTACCTCTTAAAATTCTATCTATGATTGCTTGTTCTAATGCTATTGGACACATGTTCCAAGTATCCGTTTCGCTATCTATGAAGATTGGTGTAGCTCCTAAATAAGCAATAGGATTAGCAGATGCCGAAAAAGTCATCGATTGACAGATTACCTCATCACCAGCCTTCACACCTAATAAAATCAATCCTAAATGTAACGCTGCAGTCCCTGAACTCAAAGCACCAACAAAAACATTTTGGTCCAAATAATATTCTAAATCTTGTTCAAATCCATTCACATTAGGTCCCAATGGCGCTACCCAATTGGTTTCAAAGGCTTGCTGTACAAATTTCTGCTCGTTGCCACCCATATGTGGTGAAGACAACCATATTTTTTCTTGTTGCATTATGAATGAAATTTTATAGGTTTAGCTGGGATTCCAACAGCTGTACAATTCTCGGGAAGCGATTTAGAAACCACAGCTCCAGCACCAATTGTGGTGTTTTTTCCAACAGAAACTTGATTGATTATTTTTGCTCCTGTACCTACATAAACAGCCTCTTCAACAACTACTTCTCCAGAAACATTCACTGCTGGCATCAAAGACACATAAGATTCTAAAATAGTATCGTGCCCTATTGTACAAGCTAAATTAATTGTAACATAATCTTTAATCATAATATTACATGTGATTATATTTCCTGCACAAATTACGGTTCCTTTCCCAATTGAAACAGCATCATTCCCAATTAAAACAGAAGGATGAATCAACGTTTCGTATGTTATTTTTGAATTGTTAATTAGAGCAACTACATTCTTTTTGTAAGCTGGATTTCCTAATGCCAAAGCTACAGCAATCTCTTCAGAAACATTATTCAAATCGGCAACCTTTCCTAAAACTGGAAAACCGTTTATCAATGTTTCTTTTTCTTTTCCATCATCATAATAACCAATGAATTGGTATTTATTTCCAACTGCATTAATTTGGTCAATAAGCATTTTCACTTCTCTTCCAAAACCTCCAGCTCCTATAATAGCTATTTTTTTCATATGTAGGGGGCACATAAATAATTAATATTGACCTTCAAAAGGCTCAATTGTAGCGGCGTTTTCCGCATTTATTCCTTCGCTAATTACTACTTTTTTAGCGGTTAAAAATAAGATTTTTAAATCTAATGTAAAAGAAACATGATCAACATAATAAACATCCAATTCAAAACGCTTATCCCAAGAAATTGCATTTCTACCATTAACTTGAGCCCAACCTGTAATTCCAGGTTTCATTTCATGTCGGCGATTTTGAAATGCATTATATAAATGAACATAATCGGTTAGTAATGGTCTTGGTCCTATTAAACTCATATCTCCTTTTATCACATTTAATAATTGCGGAATTTCATCTAAAGAAGTTTTCCGAACAAATTTCCCAACAGCTGTCAATCTTTCTGAATCATGTAATAATTTTCCCGTAGCATCTTTTTTATCATTCATGGTTTTGAACTTGATAATACTGAATACATTACAATTTTTACCAGGTCGACGCTGAATGAAAAAAGGTTTTCCTTCATTAGCAAAAAACAACAAAACAGTAACCAATAGAAACACTGGCAATAAGATAATAAATCCTATCACGGCAAGTAGAAAATCTAAAATTGGTTTTACTATTCTTAAATACATATTACTTTTTACTTGGCTCTTTATACTTGATTCATAATTATCTCATAACTATGCTTTGGTGTCACATGATTCACAAAATATTGATAACCATTCTCACCCATTTGCATACAAAGTTGCGGATTTGCCCGCAATAAATCAATTTTTTCTTTGATTAGATAAGCTTGGTTTGATGGTGCCCAAACTCCAGCTTTAACTTCGTCTTGAATAATCTTTCCGTAATCTGTATTACTATCAATTGCTGCTAAAACCGGAATTCTAGCATTGAAATAACTCAACGATTTAGATGGAATATTCGGAATGGTAAAATTTTCATGTAAAGAAATCAAGCCACAATCGGCCACCGAGATAATGTTTTGATAATCTTCTCGTGGTAATGAATTTTTAATCACCACATTTTGGATGTTTTTCTCTTGAATTAATTTTTCAATCTTAGCTTTTTCAGTTCCTTGTCCAACAATAAAAAACAAAACTTTATCTTCTGGCTGAAATAATTCGGCGACAGCCAAAATATTTTCTAACTTTTGAGGTAACCCAATATTTCCTCCAAAAATAATAACGAAGTTATCATCAAAATTATATTTCTTTCTTAAAGCTTTTTTGTCTCCAGAAAACTGTGGAATTTCTTTTTGCCAATTCGGTAATAGATGTAACTTTCTAACTTTTACTTTTGGATTATGAAGCATCACATAATCAATATTTCCTTGTGACATACATCCAATTTCATCAGCCACTTCATATAATAAATGTTCTTTTTTTCGGAAGAAATTGTATAACATTCCACCTTTTTTCATCATACCCAAATCGACTGCGTTTTGAGGAAAAATATCTCTCAAAATTAAATATAAATTAGATTGATATTTCTTTTTTAACCAACTTGCCACATCTACTAAACTAATTGGAGGTGTTGGCATGATGATTAAATCTAATGTTGCTGATTTGAAATGCTTTTTAATTGCTTTCTTATATTGAAAAGGCAATAACACGTTTGCAATTCCTTTTTGAATTGGGTTGACATTCAACAAAGGCAACGTTTTAACACGAATTACAGAAATTCCTTCTTCATTTATCAATCCAACTTCTGAATCATTCACAGCTGGCGCCACAACAAAAACATCATGACCTTGATTGCGAAATTCTTCCATTAAATCGGTATATAAATTACTCGAATTTGGAATTTTTGGATAAGCTAATGCTAAAAATAAAATTTTACTGTTTTGTTTCACGAAATATTTTTATTTCACGCAGATTAAAAGGATTTTATGGATTCTTTACTTTGTGTATAATTTTAAACTTTTAACAATTTTACTGAACACTATTTTTTCGACCAAACTACTCGATTCACATAATCCGTATAACTCAAAATAATTCGCACCATTTTTTCAGAAACATTTGGCATAGAATAATCGGCAACTTGGCGAAAATTTCTTTCAGAGCCCGTTTTTTGAGTTTGTAATTGAACTAAACCTTGCATGATTCTTTCAGGTGAAAGTCCGACCATCATTACAGACGCTTCCTCCATGGCTTCTGGTCGTTCGTGTGCTTGGCGAATATTTAAAGCTGGAAAATTTAAAATTGAAGATTCCTCTGATATGGTTCCACTGTCCGATAAAACCGCAAATGCATTCATTTGTAAAGCATTATAATCGTTAAATCCCATTGGTTTTAAAAACTGAACTTCCTCACGAACTTTTACATTCTTACTTTCAATCATGTTACGAGTTCGTGGGTGGGTGCTTACAATAATTGGCAATTTATATTGTTCTGCAATTTGATTTAAACTTTTAATTAAACTATTAAAATTATCAAGATTATTGATGTTTTCTTCACGATGTGATGATATTACAAAGTATTTTCCTTTTTCTAAATTAAGTGTTGAAAGAATATCTGATGCTTGAATATTTGGTAAATAATGATGCAGCACTTCAAACATTGGCGAACCCGTTTTGATAATTCTATCTGCAGGCAAACCTTCTCGAAGTAAATATTCGCGAGCAATATCGCTATAAGTTAAATTCACATCTGAAATATGATCTACAATTTTACGATTGGTTTCTTCAGGAACTCTCTGATCAAAACAACGGTTTCCAGCTTCCATGTGAAAAATTGGAATTTGACGTTTTTTAGCAGGAATAGCACACAAACAACTGTTCGTATCGCCCAAAACTAAGAATGCATCTGGTTGGACTTGTTCTAAAAGTGGGTCGATTTTAATTAAAATTTGTCCAACGGTTTCTGTAGCTGTTTTTCCAGCAGCATCCAAAAAATAATCAGGTTTACGAATACCTAAATCATCAAAAAATATTTGATTTAACTCGTAATCATAATTTTGTCCTGTGTGAACAAGTGTATGTTCTATAGCTTCAGAAGCATCCAAAGCTGCCATCACTCGTGATAAACGAATAATTTCTGGACGTGTTCCTACAACTGTTATAAGTTTTAGTTTTTTCATTTTTTATGTTATTTCACGCAGATTTATAGGATTTATGGATTCTTCAATTTACGTGTAACCTAATCTTATTTCTCAATAAAATTATTTACTATTCTTTTGATGCTCAAATTTATGTTATCGGAATTGAAATTCACTAAAATTCCAATCGGGATATCAGATAATTTTAAATATGTTACCACTTGTTTATAATGTACTCGAGATAACTCCTCAACAGACTTAAGTTCAATTAATACTCAATCTTCAACTAAAATATCAATTCTAAAAGCAACATCTAATAGAACATCATCATAATGAACTGCTAACTCAACTTGATTTTTGACTTTTAATCCAGCTTTATTTAATTCATAAAGCAAAGCCGCTTCATAAACAGATTCAAATAATCCAGGTCCTAAATTATTGTAAACATTAAAAATACAACCTCTATTTTTATATGTTATATCATTTTCTTTCATGCTTTTTATTTTTATTCGTGGCTTATATTAATACTTTACTTGATTAAATCTAAAATAATTAATTCTATTTAATCAAAAAAATCTTTTTCATCCTTACAATCTGAGTGAAAATTAAATCTTACACTTCTTCGAAATAGGTATCTGTATCATTTGGATTGAAAAATTCATTAATCCAAAAGTTGGTGTACAAAGTGTCGTTACCTACGTTTTTTATATTGTGTGTGTACCAAATTGGCATATCTACGTAAGCAGGTTCGTCTCCATTTAATTCGAAATTTAATACCTCCTTAGTTCCAATTTTTCGCAATTGAATTAGAGCTTTTCCTTTGATAACTGCAAAACGCTCAATTTTTCTTGTATGAAAATGATTACCTCTTGTAATATTTGGTTTCGTTGTTGAAAAAGAAACTTGTCCACCAACATCTAATCGAATAATTTCCACAAAACTTCCTCTATCATCTGTATGTTGCGTCAATTTCACTGGAAAATGATTCGCAATATCCATATAACATCGATAGGTATTAAATAAGTTTAATTCAAAAGTTGATGCTACTATTGGAATAATTCCTTTATCTTGATATTCTGATTTATAGTGTTGCACTAAAGCCAAAATTTCAGAAACTTTCTTTTCAGATGTATGTTGAATTTCTAGTCTTGACAGATTAGTTTTTGATCTAACTTGGCTAATGAATTCTTGTACCAACTCGCCAACATAAATCAGTTTTAAGTCACCATCTACATCAATTTTTGGAGTTTCGTTATGCGAAACTTGATGACAAAATGTGGCTACAACTGAATTATAGAAAGGTTTTCCAAAAGGTCCAAAAACATTTGGAATGACTAAACCTGTATAAATAGCTTGATTCTTTTTTGCCCAATTGGCAACTAACTCTCTACCCTCTTTTTTTGATTTTCCGTACAAATTATCACGCTCTTCTTGAGTTGAAGAAGAAAGCAAAACATGTGGTTTTGAATTTGTTCTTTCTAAAGAAGCAATTAATTTATGAACCAAATTTACATTCGTTTCATAAATAACTTCTTGGCTTTCATGGCGATTCATAGCTGCTAAATGCACAATCACATCACACTGAGAAACAAAATTGTCTAATTCATTATCATTTCCAAAAAAATCACGTTGAAATTCGACACGAATAAATTCATCAGGAAATAAACCTAATGTATTGTATAAATGTTTGCCAACGAAACCTTCTTGACCTGTGATTCCTATTCTAATCATTATAAATCAAAATATTGATTCATACTTTCTCCTAAAATATCCTTTCTGATTAAAGGCAATTGCAACAACAACTGTTTCATTTCTTCAACATCGAAAATTTCGGTATTATTGGAATGATATTCTTCTAAATCGGCTAATTTAACCTCACCTTCTGAAAAATATTGTTCATAATTCAAATTACGATTATCCGCTGGGATTCTGAAATAATTTCCACAATCTTCCGCTTTAACCATATCTTCTCTATTGACTAATGTTTCATACACTTTTTCACCATGACGTGTACCAATGATTTTAATTTCTGAATTCGATTCGTATAATGAATTTAAGGCTTTAGCCAAAACTTCAATTGTACAAGCTGGTGATTTTTGCACAAATAAATCACCTTGTTTTCCATTTTCGAAAGCGTATAAAACCAAGTCAACTGCATCTTCCAGCGTCATCATGAAACGTGTCATGTTTGGATCGGTGATAGTAATTGCTTTTCCAGCTTTAATTTGTTCTACAAATAACGGAATCACAGAACCTCTTGAAGCCATTACATTTCCATAGCGTGTGCCACAAAAAATGGTTTTGGTATCATCTAAATTACGAGATTTAGCTACCATTACTTTTTCCATCATTGCCTTAGACATTCCCATAGCATTAATTGGATAAGCGGCTTTATCTGTACTGAGAACAACTACTTTTTTAACTTCATATTTTTCGGCAATTGTTAATACATTATCAGTTCCAATGATATTTGTTTTTACGGCTTCCATTGGAAAAAATTCACATGAAGGCACTTGTTTTAAAGCAGCAGCATGAAAAATATAATCTACGCCTTTAATAGCAGCGTCAATACTATGTATATCACGAACATCGCCAATATAAAATTTCACTTTAGGATTATTTACTTTTTTTCGTAAATCATCTTGCTTTTTCTCATCACGACTTAAAATTCGGATTTCTTTAAAGTGTTCAGTAGGTAAAAATTTATGCAAAACTGCATTTCCGAAAGAACCAGTTCCTCCAGTAATCAATAATATTTTATCTTTTAATTGCATCTTTTGATGTGATTAGTTCTATATATTTTTTGGCTCTAATTTGGGACGAGTCAAATGTTTTTAATTGGGGGATTCCGAATGCTTTTATTTCATTTTGTAATTCATTATTAGTAGCTAATTCATAAATTGTATTTGCTATATCGTTTTCATCCATTGGATTAAAATATTGTGCTGCTTTTCCACAAATTCCTGTTGCAAATGATAAGTTTGATGTTAAAATTGGTTTTTGCATAAACATTGCTTCACAGTATGATGCTGAAAAACATTCTAACAATGTTGGTAAAAATAAGAAATCACATTGAGAATATAGGCTTGGACATTGATTTATTGCAACTTTTCCCAAAAATTCTATATTTTGATTTAAAGAATCTGTTTCAGAAATTCCGAATTCACTTCTATCTATGGTTAGAAAAAACTTAAATTGAAAACTTGGAAATTGATTTTTTAAAACTGGAATTACTTTTTTAATAATCGCTAAATTTTTATGAGGATAATTTGCTGATATCGTTAGCAATTTTAGGGTTTCCTTTGATTCATTAATTTGAATTGATTTATCCCAAAGTGATTCATCTTCAAAAATTTGATTATAAAAATTGGTAATCGTTACTACTTTTTGAGGTACTTTTTGGGCAAGAATTCGAGTTACATCTGGATTTTCAGCAATCAACAAATCATTATTTCTTGTAAAATCCAACATGTGAAAAAACTCCATTGCACTTAATTTCATTTTTTGAAATAACGAAATTTGTTTAAAGTATGGCGAATCTTTGTAAATATAATCTGGCTTAGCAAATCCGCAAATATGTTTTGTTTTAGGGCGCCAATACGTAGGACCAAATACAGAAAAAACAACTTCTGGCTGAAATATATGCTCTAAATCATCTAATTTTTTGTCTCTACCAAAAACCGTTTTTGCAACCGATGGCTTGATGCTATAATTTACAAATTGAAAATTTCGGCCAAAATCATCTTTATTGATTTGCGGCTGCAAATTTTCTGACAATACAACCAAAAAATCGTGTTCAATGTTGCTTTTGATTTCATGCAAAAAAGAATGAGCAACTTGTAAACCACCGCCAACGCGCAAATTTGAACAATTGATTAGTATTTTCATTTTACAGGAATTGGTTTCTTAATAAAATATAAAATCATAATCGGTAAGTAGTTCAAAAATGGGAATAAAATTAATGAAATCATTCCGTCTCTCCACACTTGAAATAAGACCATATTGAACAGTAAAAGCAATAAAAAACCTTTATGTTTGGCTGGTAAATTTGAATATTTATTATACAAATAAGAATACCATCTACCAATTAAAAATGAAACTATAAAAACGCCAAAATATCTAAAATTAGCATACGATTCGCCACTAATTAATGAGATTTGTCCCATTTCGCCAAAATCACGCCCTGAAATTGAAATTTGATGTTGCCATTCGTTCAAAGCAGGTTTTTCTGCCCACATACTTCTTGGCACAAAGAAAAAGAAAATAGGTTGATAAGTGCTTCCATAAAAAATCTTGTTTTTTAATTCCATAGCACCAACCATACCAGCGCTTTGTTCAATAAATGACATATCTCCAGATTCACCTTCAGAAAACTCTTCAAATGAATCTTTAACCACTTCTGAAACATCAATTTTACCAGTTTCTTGAAAGTTTTTACCTACCTCTTTTAATGGAAAACTGAATAAAATAAATACAAATCCCAGAATATAATATTTCCAAGGCGGCATTCTAAGATTTAGTGTTTTTAAGTAATACATTAACACAAATAACAATGCTAAAACTACTCTAAATCGATTTTCTCCTTGAAGCGAATAAAAGACAATTAACAAGAAAAAATAAGCAACATATACCTTTTTAAATCCTTTTTCATACAATAAAACAATTGCAGAAATAATTCCTAAACTAGTCAAAAAGTTTGAAAACGTTGAAAATTCTTCAGTATCAATATCTCGGTCAGCAATGGAACGATAGGTTACAATTCCAATTATTCCAGCTACAAAAACAGCAATTAAATAATAGTCAATCCAGCGTTGTCTTGTTTCTTTATAGTTTTGAAATTTCTTTACTAATAAAGCTCCGCTTTTTCTAAAACCATCTGTAAAAAAATTGAAACCTATAAAAAAAGCAACTAATGAAATATCGGCTAAAAATATTGCTTTATCAATTTCATCAATTGTAATATACGTTGAATACCACTTATTTGAGATGATTTTTGCATCCAAGAAAAAAATTTGAATTCCTCTCAACGTAACAAAAAAAACATGAATAAATAAGTAAATTAATGACGAATTTAGAATATTCAATTGCTTCTCTTTTACCAAATAAATAAAGAGAAAAGCAACTAAAATTATATCTAAATAAATACTCATTAAACTTTGTATAATTGTTCTATAAAATTACGAGCAACTTGCTCGCTATCAAAATTTTGTTTTACATTTTGAAAAGAAATTTCGCCACGATTACTTGCTGAAATTTGTTTCATTTTTTCGAAAGCAATTTCAAAGGTAGCAAAACTAATTTCCTGCATAACAACACCGTTTTCGCCAAGCACAATTTCATTGCAATTTCCTGCAAATTTTGTGGTTAGAATCGGTAGTTTTGCATAACTAGCTTCAATAAGAGTTAGTGGATTCGGGTCGTTTTTGGTTAATAATACAAAAACATCAGCAGCAAATAATAACTTTCGAACATTTTCTTTGGTTTGATTTCCTAAGAAATGAATGGTATTCTCAGATTGATTTTCTGCTATTAATTTATTTTTTAATGAGCCTTCTCCAACAAAAACTAAATGATAATTTTCTTTATGTTGCAATTTTTGCCAATAAGATACAAGTTCAAAAACACCTTTCCTATCTTCGATTTGTGCAACTTGAATGATGATTTTTGAATTGTGCGGAATATTAAATTCTAATTTTACTTCTTTTGAATTTTCTATGTTCCAAGTTTCAGGTTTGGTAAAAAAATCACCATCAACCGTGTTGGGTAAAATTACTATAGGCTTCTTTTTCAAACCTAATATTTCAAAAAGATAGCTTTTACTTCTTTCGTTTGGAACCGCAAAAGCATCAAATTTATTCTGAATAAATTTTCTAATGGTTGGTACAATTCCTGTTTTATGCAAAATACTTCCATCATGACCTTCGCTCCAAAAAATCTTCTTGTACTTTGTATTGAAAACCGAATTGAAAAGCAAACTAAAAACTACTGTTGGCATATTCCAAGAACCAGCATATAAAATATAATCTGGATTAAATGCTGCAGTTTTTTTTAAAATTGATGGATTAAAATGTAGAAACAAACCTCCAACAGTTGCATGAAAACCTTTGAGAATTTCGTATTCAAATTTTTGTTCTGAAAAATCAATTTTCCAATGACGATCAGGTTCATTTTCAGCACAATATAACACTTTTAATTTTCCATTTTGAAGCAATAGTTGTTGTTGCAATACATTAAAAAATGCAATGCGATAAGGAGTTGGAATATTGGTAACAACTAATAACTTCATTTAGAAAGTGATTGTATATGGGTTACTAAATCGGTTCTAAACTTTTGCCAAGAATATATTTTAGCTTTTTCGTGCGCGGCTTTTCCCATTACTTGTACTAGAGAGAAATCGTTTTGTAATTTTTCTATATTTTCTTTTATTGCTTGAACATTTCTAATTGGTGTTACAAAACCTTCTTTGCCGCTTTCAATAATATCAATAGCGGCGGTGTTTTCCGTTGCAATTACTGGAATTCCGGTTGCCATAGCTTCAAGAATCACTTGGCCAAATCCTTCCAAAATTGAAGGCAAAACAAAACAATGTGCTTTGTGTAATTCGTCTTGCAATTTTTCGTGTGGTACATCGACTACAACATGAATTGGAAAATTATAATTCTGTATCAACGTTTCATCATAAATTCCTCGAGTTACAATGGTTAACTCAATGTTTTGCAATTGCGCTAAAGCATCTAACAAATAAGTAATTCCTTTTCGTTGGTTCAAACTTCCGATAAAAATCACTTTAAAAATCTCTGAATGTTTTCTTTCCGAAAAAGTGAATTTAGCTGTATCAACTCCATAAGGAATCACTTTAATTTTATCTTCAGATACACCTTTGAACATCAATGATTTTTTAGTTAATGAACTTGCACAAAGAAAATCTGTTGCTAATTTCACTTCACTTGAAAGAAGTTGTAATTGCTCTGTTGAAAGTGAAAACTCATATTCTTGTCGTAATGTTTTTTCTGCTTTTGGATTGAATTTAATTTCTTCTAAAAATAATTCTTTAACAAAATCAGCTTGTGGATGAAATTGAAATAGAATTTTTGGTTGAATCAAATTTCCTTGAAAAGCATCAGCCGCACAAGTATTTACGGCTATTATCGGAATATTATATTTTTGGCTTAATTTTCTTGCATATTTGCCTAAAGCATATCCTTTTTTACTATCAAATGAAACATTTTTAGTCCACAAAAACAACATCTCATAAAAATGTGCTTTCCAAGGAATACAAACTTTTGATGATGGCAAACCTTCTTTGTATCTTCTATAAAATTTAGACCGAATACCTAAAAAATCAGTTAAAAATACAAACCACTTTTTATCTAATGGAAAATAGGCTTCAGTGACTAAGCAATACAACATATTAGCTTCATGCAATGCTAAAGCCACTTGGTAATCATCTCGCTTACCTGCATGAACTACGATGTATTTATTTTGTTGCATTTTTATCTCTATTTCCAATGATTTTTGCAGGAACACCACCTACAATTTCATATTCATTTACATTTTTAGTAACAACTGCTCCAGCGGCAATAACACTATGATTCTCAATTTGTATTCCAGATAAAACAACAGCATTTGCTCCTAACCAAACGTGATTTCCAATAACGGCTTTTTTTTGCTCCATTTTAGGATAAAAATGTGGGTGTGTTGATGTTTTATCTAATGGATGTTCGTCTAAACCTATTTTAACATCTGGTGCTAATGAACAATAATTTCCTACAATAGCGTTATTAATATTTACATTGTAACCATAAGTAAAAGCACCAATTTTAGCATTTTCAGTAATGATTGTGTGTCCAGAAAAAACACAACCTTCCTCAATAATAGCTTTTCTTGAAACTTGACAAGAAAATGTAATTCTAACTCCTTTAAAATTCCAAAAACAATAAGAAATTATCCTTTCGAAAAAAGATAATATATCAGATAATATTGCTTTGATTAACTTCACTGTTTTTTTCTTTTAGCTACAACATTTGAACCATATTGTTCAACAATTGAATAACCTAACTCTTGAATTCTTACTTTTAAATCTTCAACTGAAATTAATTTATCTTCAATTTGTATAGGATGTAATTCCATTATTAGCATTGGGCAATTTTCAAAAACGGATTCATTTTCACTTAATACAAAATATTCGGCTCCTTCAATATCAGAAACCAAAACATACTCTTGAATTTTATATTTTTCTAAAATGGTAGATAACGAATTCATGCTATTTGAAACTACATCACTTTTAGAAATTTTACCCATAGTATTGTCTTTACCTGGAATAAATTCATATCCCGAAGCGCCTATTATTTCATTAAAGCAATTGGCATTATCAATCTTGTTAATTTTAAAATTGTTAGTAATTATAGGTATAAATCTTGAATCTGCTTCAAAAGAAAACAATTTTGCTTTTGGGTTTGCTTTTGCTAATGTAGAAGAAACCACGCCAATACTTGCTCCAAATTCGACAATATTTCCATCAAAATTTTGTAAATATTTTGATATGAATCGAACCTCAGCACTTTCATAGGTTTTGAAATATAATGATGCTCCAATTCTTTTTCTAATTATTGGATTAGAAATATTAATTGTCAAATTATGAAATGGAATTTTGTTGGAAAATAATGTTGTTATTACTTTTCCAGTAAAATCATTTACAATTATTTTTGCGATTAAGGCTTTAATTTTCAACAACATTTACTATTCGCTTATAGGTTAAAAACAAAGTTAGGAAATATAAAAATGTATAAATTGGATAAGCCCAAATAATATTTGTCAAATCGGGAAAACTTGAAACCAAAATATAATTGGATACAATATAAATTGCTGTGAAAATAATTTCAAAAAACACCATTACTTTCGTTTTATCCCTGCTTAATAAAACCATGGAAAGTAACATTTTAGCTATTAAAAAAACATCTCCAATAACTTGAATGTATAAAATGTTATTTATAGGTAAAAATGCTTTTGAAAGTACTAATGGAATAATAAAACTTTTTAATAGTAAAAGTAAAAATCCAGCAAAAAGGGTTGCTCCAACAAATACTTTGAATGCAAAATTTAATTCTTTACTAACTTCTTGAATAGTTTTTAAGTTGCTAATTTTTGGAAAAAAATAAACTCCAATTGCACTTGTTATCAACAACAAATACATACTTGAAATACGATTTGTCCCTTCCCAAATTCCTGCAGTATCAATTCCTAATGTATCGATTATTAAATTTCTAACTAAGATTTGTGCAAAAGGAAAACAAAATGCGCTTACAATAACATAAAGTGAAAAATGAGCTAGTTTTTTTGTAATCGATTTATCTATTGCAAAAGAAATTGTTTCTTTCCACTGAATGGTTTTACTATAAAATAAACTCACGAAAAATATTAGAGTTTGCGTCAAGATATATGCCAAAAGCGCGCCATCTATAGTGTAAAAATAAACTAATCCTACCGTCAGAATTACGCTTAATATACTTGAAAATATATTAATCGCCACATATTTTTTAAATTGGTGCAATCCACTAATTACAGATAAAATAAAATTATTTATTGCTATTAAAGGCGTTCCAATAGCTACAAAATACAACAACCATTTATATTTTAAATCATTAAACACAAAAAGTGTAAGTTGATTTTGAAATAAAAAAATTAATAATAAAACTAAACCCGAAAACAAGATGTTTAACGTAAACGAGGTGTCAATAATTTTTTTAAGTTGTGGCTTATCCTCTTGATATTGACCCGTCAGTTTCACAATTCCTGTCCCAGTTGCTCCAGTAGAAACTTGTATTAAGATTGTAATGAAATTGGTCAATTGTCCCAACATGGCAATCCCTGCTGGACCAGTAAAAACCGCCAAAACTTTAGCCGAAATAAAAGTAGTTCCTATTTTTATCAATGTTGAAATTGACGTAAAAGAAGATACTTGTACGAGCTGAGAATTTAAAAGAGATTTTATTTTTTCTTTCAATAGATTTGGGGGATTTTATTAAAATGAAAAACTATAATCTTCCGTCTACTACATCTGATAAAAAGCCTTTAACATCGTAAATTACATTTGAATCTTTTGTTAATGATTTTAAATCCAAGGCAGCAAACTCTTTATGTGCGACACCCAAAATAACAGCATCAAACTTAGAATTTGGTAAAACTTGTGTCGTTTCTATTCCATATTCATGCTTTACTTCTTCGGGTTTTGCCCAAGGATCATATATAGTAATATTAATCCCATATCCTTTTAAAGCATGAACAATATCTACAATTTTAGTATTACGAACATCCGGGCAGTTTTCTTTAAAAGTAACGCCTAAAAGCAATAATTTTGCTTCGTGTAAAACAATTTCTTTCTTAATCATTAACTTCACCACTTGCGAAGCTACATATTCTCCCATACTATCATTCATACGGCGTCCCGCTAAAATAATTTCTGGATGATAACCTGCTTCTAATGCTTTTTGGGCCAAATAATACGGATCAACTCCTATACAATGCCCACCAACCAAACCTGGTTTAAAAGGAAGAAAGTTCCATTTTGTTCCAGCAGCTTCTAATACAGCTTTAGTATCTATTTCAAGAATATTGAAAATTTTTGCCAATTCATTTACAAAAGCAATATTAATATCACGCTGTGAGTTTTCAATCACTTTTGCTGCTTCTGCTACTTTGATTGTTGGTGCTAAATGCGTTCCAGCAGTTACCACACTATTGTATAGATCATCTACTTTTTTACCAATTTCTGGAGTAGAACCAGCAGTTACTTTTAATATTTTTTCAACCGTATGCTCTTTATCTCCTGGATTAATTCGTTCAGGAGAATAGCCTGCAAAGAAATCTTCATTGAATTTCAATCCTGACATTTTTTCTAAAACAGGTACACATTCTTCTTCTGTAACTCCAGGATAAACTGTTGATTCATAAATTACAATATCACCTTTCTTTAAAACTTTAGCAACTGTTTCACTTGCTTTATATAGAGGTGTCAAATCAGGTTTATTGTGTTTATCTACTGGTGTTGGAACCGTAACGATATAGTAATTACAATCGGCAATATCTACTAATTGATTTGAACAATATAATCCTATTTCATTTGAAGGCTTATTGACTAATACTGATTTTAATAAATCTTCTTCAACCTCTAATGTTAAATCAATTCCGTTGTTTAGTTCAGAAATACGTTGCCCATTAATATCAAAACCAATCACGGGAAATTTCGTAGCAAACAATCTTGCTAACGGAAGCCCTACGTAACCTAAACCAATTACTGCAATTTTTATACTCATTATTTCTTTATTATGAACCAATTGCTTGGTAAACAAAACCAATTTTTTCTAATTCTGCTTTATTTAGTAAATTTCTTCCATCAAAAACAAATGCAGGCTTTAACATATTGTCATATATTTTTTGCCAGTCATATGTTTTAAATTCGTCCCATTCCGTTAAAACAGCAATAGCATGAGCATTATTACAAGCTTCGTATGCATTAGTTGCTACTTGAACACCCTTTAAATTTTCTGCTTCAGAACGGGTTTCCAAATAGTTTAAATCAAATTGGATTTGTTCAATACCAACTTTTGGATCATAAACACTAATATTTGCTTGCTCGCTTAACAAATCATCTGCTACATAAATTGCTGCTGATTCACGAGTGTCGTTAGTATCTTTTTTAAATGCCCAACCTAAGAATGCTATTTTTTTACCCGAAACGGTGTTATATAATGTTTTTATTATATTTTTTGCAAAACGACGTTTTTGGTGATCGTTCATAATAATTACTTGTTCCCAATAATCAGCTACTTCGTTTAAACCGTATGATTTTGCGATATAAACTAAGTTTAAAATATCTTTTTGAAAACATGAACCTCCAAAACCAACAGAAGCCTTTAAAAATTTAGGCCCAATTCTACTATCCAATCCAATTGCTTTTGCTACTTCATTAACATCAGCACCTGTTTTTTCACATAATTCACTCAATGCATTAATTGAAGAAACTCGTTGTGCTAAAAAAGCATTAGCTGTTAATTTTGACAATTCAGAAGACCAAACATTAGTGGTTAAAATTTTATCCGTTGGAACCCAATTTGCATATACATCAACTAATTGTTGGATTGCCTTTTGTCCTTCAGGAGTTGTATCTCCACCTATTAAAACTCTGTCTGGTGCAAATAAATCTTCAACGGCTGTTCCTTCTGCTAAAAATTCAGGATTAGACAAAATTTGAAAATTAACTCCATTTCCTGTATTATCTAAAATATCTTTAATCGCACTCGCTGTTCTAACTGGCAATGTTGATTTTTCTACAACAATTTTATCGTTTTTTGATACACGAGCAATTTGACGTGCACACAACTCAATATATTTTAAATCGGCAGCCATTCCTTTTCCTACTCCATAGGTTTTAGTTGGTGTATTTACCGAAATGAAAATCATTTGTGCTTCATCAATTGCTTTATCAACTTCTGTTGAAAAAAACAAATTTCTTCCTCTAGCTTCAGCCACAACATCACTTAATCCTGGCTCATAGATAGGAATATTATTTACATTTGGATCGTTCCAAGCGGCAATTCTCTTTTCGTTTAAATCAACTACAGTAACTCTTATATGTGGACATTTTTGAGCAATAATTGCCATTGTAGGGCCTCCAACATATCCTGCACCGATACAACAAATATTAGTAATCATTATATAAATTTATTTTTTTAAATTATTCCAATACCAATTTACCGCTTCTTTCAAACCATCTCTCATGGAGAACTTTGGTTGGTAATTTAGTAGTTTTTTTGCTTTTTCAATACTTGCTAACGAGTGAGGAATATCTCCAACTCTATTTGCTCCATAAATGATGGGAACATTCGCGATTTCTTCATCATGTTTTGACAAAAACTCTTTTAATGAATTTACTAACTCATTTAAAGTTGTTCTTTCACCAAAAGCAGTATTATAAACTGTATTTATTGCCTCTGGATTTTCTGTCAACATAGCCAATTCATTCATTTGAATCACGTTATCGATGTAAGTAAAATCTCGAGAAAAATTACCATCACCATTAATAACTGGACTTTCATGATTTAAAAATTGGGCTACAAATTTAGGAATTACTGCTGCATAAGCGCCATTTGGATCTTGATTTCTTCCAAAAACGTTAAAATAACGCAATCCTATTGTTTCAATTCCATAGGTTTTACTAAACACATCTGCATACAATTCATTTACATATTTAGTAACAGCATAAGGCGAAAGTGGTTTTCCAATAACCTCCTCAATTTTTGGTAATTTTTCAGAATCACCATAAGTAGATGAACTTGCAGCATATATAAAACGCTTAACATTTGCATTTCTGGCAGCTGTCAACATGTTTAAAAATCCCGAAACATTTACCGCGTTTGAAGTGATAGGATCATTAATTGAACGTGGCACACTACCCAATGCAGCTTCATGAAGTACATAATCAATTCCTGAAACTGCTTTTTCACAAGTTTCAAAATTTCTAATATCTCCTTCAATCAACGTGAAATTTGGATTAGAAAGTAAATGCTCAATATTGTATCTATGTCCTGTAGAGAAATTATCTAAGCAAACCACGATATTGTTTTCTAAAAAATAGTTACAAAGATTTGAACCGATAAAACCCGCTCCACCTGTAATCAATATTTTTTTATCAACTATTCTTGTCATTTGCTTCTTATTTCTTAAATTTTTCAAGAATTTTTTTCCAACCTTTTGGTTCTATTTTATCATCATGATAACCTTCTCCATAAGCTCCATACCCGTAACCGTAGCCATACCCATAACCGTAACCATATTTTGCTTTGTTTTGAAAACCATTAAAAAGGACACTAATATTATGTAATTCACCGCGTTTATGTTTCTCATTTACAACGCTTAACATTCCTTTTTTGGTAAAACTTTGTCTTGTTACATAAAGTGTTGCATCACAAAAATGTGCCAATTCTAATGCATCAGAAACCAAACCAACTGGTGGAGTATCCAAAATTATGTAATCATATTTTTGTTTTAATTCTTCAATCATTTCCGCCATAGACTCTCCCATTAATAATTCTGCTGGATTAGGAGGAATTGGTCCTGAAGGAATCACATCTAAAAATGGAATATGTGTTTTTTGAACAACTTCATCAATTGTTTTTTGTCCAATAAGATAATTCACGACCCCAGTTATATTATCAATATTAAAATCTCCAAAAATTCTAGGTTTTCTTAAATCTAAACCAACAATTACTGTTTTCTTTTCGCTTAAAGCAAAAACTGTAGCTAAATTGATAGAACAAAATGTTTTACCTTCACCACTCACTGATGAGGTTAGCATTAATATTTTTGCTCCTTCTTTTTGTTGTTTTTTATACAAAAACTGAAGTGAAGAACGAATGGCTCTAAATGATTCTGCCAAAGGTGATTTTGGTTTTTCAAAAACGGATAAGTTGTTGTCTGTATTCTTTTTCCCAATGACACCAATTACAGGAATTTTTGTTAATTTTTGAATGTCTTCAACACTATTAATATTATTATCTAAAAGCGTAATAATAAATACAATTACTAATGGGATTAAAAAACCTAAAAGCGCAGCTAAAATATAGTTAATACTTGTTTTTGGACCTCTTAGTCCGCCTCCAACGTCTTTTGCTCTATCTAAAAAATTGATATCAGAAATATTAGCTGCTTTTACAATTTCAGCCTCGCTTCGTTTTTCTAGAAAAGTGCTATAAATTTTGTCTTTTAGATTGTATTTTCTAGTGATTTTTAAATGTTCTTGTTTTTGTTCTGGCAATAAACTCGCTTGGCTTTCTGCAAGACCTATATTTTTATTTACAATTGATAAATCAATCATCAAAGCACTTTTTGAGCTAGCAATATTTTCTAGAAGCACATTTTTAACAGCCTCCATTTGCACATCAAAATCAGTAAACATTCCTTTATTTTTTACTGAATATGCCATTTTTGAACGTTCAGCAGAAAGTTGGATTAATCTTGAAACATTTCCAATAATATTTGGATCATCAATCCCAGCAACAGTTGGAGCAGGTAATTTAGAATAATCTGTACTTTTGACTAAATAATTTTTTAAAAGATTGTAATAGGCAATTTTTCTATCAATTTCATCTTTTTGAATATCATAAGTTGATAGCTTTTCAGAAAGTATTGAACCACCTTCTTCTTCTAAGTCAAAAACATTTTTACCTTTTCTAAATGCCTTCAACTCGCCTTCTGCATCTTTTATTTGACCTTCCATTTCAACTAATGTACTATCAATAAAATTAATGGTATTATTAGCAAAAAGATTTTTACTGTCTAATTGATTTTTTCTTAAAACATCAACTGTTGCATTTAAATATTCAACCAATCGATACTTATTTGAGCCTTCAAGTTGCAGTCTTACAACAGATAAAGCTTTTACATCCGCAGAAACATCAATTCCTCTGTAAGCACCTACAGTTGCATTAAAATCGTCAAATTGCAAATAATATTCAGCATTTACATAATCAAAAGCTTCTGGTTTGACTTCAACTTGTAGATGTAAAAATGGAAGGTTAATTTGCTCCCCAACTTTAAATACTTTTTTAAATTCTTTATTTCCAACAGCAAAATTAGTTGTAGACAAATCAGCATAATGCATCAACGGAACCGAAGTTGCTTCTTCAAAATCTACGCTAATTTCAAACTGTGTTGGACTAACAAATTTAACTTTGATAGGTCTTGCAAAAAGTTGTCCTTTACTTTTATCAATTTTTACATAGAAAGGAACTTCTCCATAGGCATCTTGAAAATAGTATTTACCTTTTCTTAAATACTTGATATAATATTGCAATTTATCAACAACAACTTCATTATGCGAACGAGATTTTAAGGAAGTAATAATGGTTTGCACTTTATCTGATGTTCCTCCCCAATTGAAAACTAAACTTGTATTTGAAGTAAAAAATGGATTATTTTGATCTTCAACTACAATTAAAGATTCCATTCCATAAATCTTCTCCTTTCTAATATTTACATTATATGCAATTAGAAAAGTTATTATCAAAGATAATACAAACCACTTCCAATAACTTAAAATTTTTAAAAGAAATCCTTTAAAATCAAAGCTGTTTTGTGACTCAAAAAAATTAAAATCTTTTGTATCTAACATAATTAATTATAGATTTTTACTTAACAGAATTGCAGTGGTTACCAATGAAAGTGCTGAAACTATAGTTGCTACAGTTTGTACTCCTGTAGTTCCTGTTCCCCATGATTTTTGTTTCAATGGTTTAACGATGATATAATCGTTTGGTTGAATATAAAAATATGGAGAATTCATAGATTTTGCATCTGTTAAATCTATAGAATGCGTTTCAAAACCATGAGGAAATTTTCTAATAATCTGAACCTCTTTTCTATTTCCGGTAATTGTAATATCTCCAGAATTTGCGATTGCCTCCATAATTGTTGCTCTATCTTGATATAAAACATTTGTACCTGGAGAACCTATTTCGCCATTGATAGTATAACGCAATCCAGCTAATTTAACTGTTACAAAAATATTAGCTTCCGCTTTAAAATATTCGTCCAATAATTGTTTTTCGACTTTTTGTCTTATCTCATCTAAGGTAAAACCTAATACGTTTAATTCTCCTAAAACTGGAATTCTAATGTTACCATGATCATCAACCGTAAAACCTTTAAAATATAGTCCTTGTTGAGAAGTTTCTGTCGAACCCGATTCTGATGGATTAAACATATCGACCAACTTTTGATCAAGTGCTTTTATTGAAATAGTGATAATATCGTTTGTTTGAACTCGATATGGCTTTGAAGCTTCTTGAGTTACTTCAATTGCACTAGAATTTGTGCCTTTATTTTGTAGATAAACCAAATCTTTATTTGGAATACAAGACGCAAATAAAGAAGCAATTATAGCAAAAACAATTATTTTTTTCATCAGATAAATAACATAAAAGTTAGGGAATTTATTTTACTTAGCTATAAAACTAAAAAACCTATACTATTTTAGGAAACAAATATAGTTTTTACAATTAAAATAACGAAGTGATTATAACAATTTGATGCAAATTTCATCAATTATTGCTTGATTGAAGTTTCAAATGGAATTCTGTTTAACAAACTTCTACCTAAAGTAACTTCATCTGCATATTCTAATTCGTCACCCACAGCGATTCCGCGTGCTATTGTAGAAGTTTTGATTTGATACTCTTTGATTTGTTTATAAATGTAAAAATTAGTTGTATCTCCTTCCATTGTTGAGCTTAAAGCAAAAATAATTTCAGAAATAGTTCCTTCTTTTACTTTTTCAACTAATGATGTAATTTTCAGTTGACTTGGACCAACTCCTTCAATTGGAGAAATTTTGCCTCCAAGCACATGATAAACACCTTTGAACATATTTGTGTTTTCAATAGCCATTACATCTCTAACATCTTCAACAACACAAATAATTGACTTATCTCTCGCTGGATTTGAACAAATTATACAAACTTCGGCATCAGAAATTGTATGACACTTTTTACAAAATTGAATGTCTTTTCGCATGTTTGCTAGTGCAGTTGTAAGTTCCTCAGTTTGCTCTACAGGTTGTTTTAATAGATGTAATACCAATCGTAATGCCGTTCTTTTACCAATTCCTGGCAATTGAGACATCTCGTTGACCGCATTTTCTAATAATTTTGAAGGCAATTCCATGGTACAAAAGTAACAAATTTTGAGGTTTAGATAATTTGATTTTTTGAAGATTATTTATGTAAATTGCCACCAACAAAAATTAATATAAAAAATGAGTCCATTTGCAATTTTATCATTAATCATAATTTACTTTGGTTTATTATTTATCATCTCTCATTTTGTAAGTAGAAAAGATAGTGGAAATGAAGCTTTTTTTAAAGCAAATAAAAACTCAAAGTGGTATTTAGTTGCTTTTGGAATGATAGGAACTGCACTATCTGGCGTAACTTTTATTTCGGTACCTGGCGAAGTAGGAAATCCTGATTTGCAATTCAAATATTTTCAGTTTGTACTTGGAAATGCTATTGGTTTTTTAATTATTGCTAAAGTACTATTACCATTGTACTATCGCATGAATTTAACTTCAATTTACGGTTATATTGAACAACGCTTAGGAATAGTAAGTTACAAAACGGCCGCTTCTATTTTTTTGATTAGTAGAACAATTGGCTCGGCATTTAGATTATACTTAGTAGTTATTGTTTTACAACGTTATGTTTTTGATTATTACAAAATTCCGTTTGCTCTAACAGTATTGATTTCATTAGCATTAATATTTGCATACACTTATAGAGGTGGATTAAAAACAATTATTATTACGGATACTTTACAAACTTTTTTCTTAGTTTCTTCGGTATTTTTAACCATTATTTTTATTTGCAAAAGTTTAGATTTAAGCTTTTTACAAGCCTTTGAAACTGTAAAAGAAAGTCAATATTCAAAAGTTTTCTTCTTTGAAGATTTTTTAAAAGGAAATTATTTTTGGAAACAAGTTTTGGGTGGAATTTTTGTAACTATTGCTATGGTTGGGCTTGACCAAGACTTGATGCAAAAGAATTTGAGTTGTGCTACTATAGGCGAGGCACAAAAAAACATGTTCACCTTTACCGGGATTTTTGTAATTATCAATATTTTCTTTTTGAGTGTTGGTGCTCTTCTTTATTTATTTGCAGAAAAAAACGGCATTCAAGTTCCTGTGGTTGATGGTGTTGCTAGAACCGACTTTTTATTTCCTGAAATTGCTTTAAAATCATTAGGGTTAATTCCCGCAATAGTTTTTTTATTAGGATTAACCGCGGCTACTTTTGCTACAACTGATTCTGCTTTAACAGCTTTAACTACCTCTTTTTGCGTTGATTTTTTAGGCATGGATAAAAGTGAAAACTTAAACAGCCCAAATATTGTTCGCAAAAGACATGCTGTTCACTTAGGTTTTTCGCTGTTAATGTTTTTGGTAATTATATTTTTTAACGCTGTTAATGATGCTTCAGTAGTTAAAATGATTTTTAAAATTGCCTCTTATACCTATGGCCCACTTTTAGGATTATATGCTTTTGGTCTATTTGTAAAATCCAAAACAGTTAACGATAAATTAGTGCCTTTAATTTGTGTAATTTCACCTGCAATTTGCTTTTTTATATCTACATATTCAACCGATTTATTTGGCGATTATGTTTTTGATAATGAACTAATTATTGTAAATGGATTGATTACTTTTATAGGTTTATTTTTAATCAGTAAACCAGCAACTGGGCAAACAAAATTTTAATATTGATTTGTAGCCAATAATACTAAAGTACAAGCTACTTCATATTGAATATTATTTACCTCAAGAAGTTTAAAAAAAGCTGGATTTTCGGTGCCAGGATTAAAAATAACGCGTCTTGGTTTTAATGACAAAATATAGTCATAATATTCTTCTTGAGCTTTTGGATTCAAATATATAGTTACAGTATCAATAGCGTGAAAATCTATTTTATCTGTTTCAATTGGAATATCAAATGCCATTCCCTTTTTTGAACCTATGGCTACTACTTGATGGCTTTTATCCACTAAGTTATGAATAGCTTTGTATGAATAACGTTCTTTATTGGTTGATGCTCCTAATACTAATGTTTTCATTTGAATAATATTTTTCATAAATTTAGTAAATTAAAATAATAAGTATAACTTTGAAATTACATTATTTTAATACCCTACAAAAAAATCGCTATTACATTTGCAAAAAAACTATGGAAATATTTATTTATCTATTTGCTGCTTTATTTTCTGTTCTAAACCCAATTGGAACTGTTCCAATATTTGTTGGACTTACACAAGGTTATAGTAAAGCCGAACGATCAAAAGTATCCTTATTGACATCATTTAATGTTTTTATCATATTGATAATATCCTTTTTTATTGGACAATATGTGTTAAGTTTTTTTGGCATCACAATTACTGCACTTCGAATTGCTGGGGGAATAATCATTACTAGTTCTGGATTTGGTTTACTAAATGGAAATTTCAGCAAAAACAAAGGAATTAATAAGAAGGTGCAAAAAGAGGTTGAAAATCGTCATGATATCGCATTGACACCATTAGCAATGCCAATGCTAGCTGGACCAGGATCTATTTCATTATTGATTGCCTATTATCAAGAACTAAAAGAAAGTGGAGAAGTTATCTCAACTTATGAAATTGTAAGCTCTTGCATTGCCATTTTAACAGTTGCATTTGCAATCTATATTATTTTAAGAAGTGCACACTATTTAGCAAACATTTTAGGTTCATCTGGAATTGTTGCTATTTCTAGAATCATTGGCTTTTTGACGATTGCAATTGGTATTCAATATATTATCAGTGCGGTTTTGAGTATTGTAAGAGGAATTTAATTTTTGAATTAAGAAAAAAGAATCCCAAATTCCGAATACTTCGAAATTTGGGATTCTTTTTTTAAATTGTATTATTTCTATAGTTCTCGATACAATTTTTAAGAGTAAAAATTAGCATTTTCACTCTTAAAAACCACTCGAAATGACGTCATTATTATTCTTTCGGCAAGAAAACTTCTGCCATCATACAACGTGCACTTCCACCACCACAAGCTTCAATGGTATCTAAACTTGAACTTACAATAGTTACATGTTCTTCTAATTGTGCAATTTGCTTTTTAGTCAAACTTTGATGTGCTGAGGCGCTCATAATTAAATATCTTCTATCATCAGTTCCTTTAACTTCTAACATATTTCCAGCGAAATTGTTTACTTGGTCTTCAGTGATAAGAATAACTTCTTTTTCATCGCCTTTCAAGCTATCTAAGACCATTTTGAGTTCTTTTTTATCATCTATACAATCTGCACAAATGACCGCAAAAGTTTCGCCTACACACATAATTACATTGGTATGATAAATGTGTTTTCTTTCTCCATTTACCGTTTGGAAGGCTTCAAAAATTACAGGAGTAAATTCGAAATCTTCACAAAATTCGATGAATAATTCTTCATCTGCTCTTGGAGATAAGGCACAATATGCTTTTCCATTTGCTCTATCTAAAACGATACTTCCTGTTCCTTCTAAGAAAATTTCGTCTTCTTCCGCTGAAGTGTAATCCATGATTTCGTTGATTACAAAACCTTCATCTTCCAAACGATCTAAAACATCTTCTCTTCTTTCTAAACGACGATTTTCGGCAAACATTGGATATAAAACTACATCTCCATTTTCATGAAATGAAATCCAATTGTTTGGAAAAATACTATCTGGTGTATCTGGACTTAATGTATCTTCAACTACCACAACATTTAATCCAATCATTCTTAACTTTTGAACGAAAGTATCAAATTCTTCTTGTGCTTTTGCGTTAACCGAAGTTGGTGTTAAATTATCTAATACTTTTTGGTAATAATTATTCACCGCTGTTTGTTCGTTCATACGGAATGCTACCGGACGAATCATCAATATGGAATTAGTTGTTTGGTTCATGTTTTTCTTCTTTATTTTTTTCTGATAAATCGTATTTTTTAATTACGACATTATTTTTATTTGGATTTTTAGTGTTCTTAACAACATACACTATTGCACTTACAATAATTATTGGAAAAACCACATAAAAATAGATTGTAGTAAGCATAACCTAATCTCTAATTAAAGGTAAAGTTGAACATCTTAACAAACCTTCTTGTTTTGCAATTTCTGCGTAGGGAATTTCTTCTACTGTAAATCCGTTTTCACGAAGCCAATTGTTTAATCTGGTAAAGTTTTTTTCGGAAACCACTACATCAGGAGCGATGGAAAACACATTTGAATTCATGTGATACATTTCTTCTCTCTCGATGTGAAATAAGTTTTCTTTTCCGAATAAATTTACTAAAAACATATAATCGGCTTCTTCACGGAAACCACTTTTGTAAATAATTCCTTT
>ERZ1034363.315-NODE-315-length-34589-cov-27.894414_pt1 | contig 34589 bp, 34 predicted proteins | sample MGYA00520616_ERZ1034363 | MGnify/ENA primary metagenome ERZ1034363 (study PRJEB33736, sample SAMEA104284506) | Azolla filiculoides | biome: Urban; feature: Water surface; material: Ditch water | place: Netherlands | collected 2015-10-28 | depth 0-0.1 m ... | reverse complement strand
ACTGTTTGTATGCATACGGTTTCAGGATCTATTTCACTCCCCTCCCGGGGTTCTTTTCGCCTTTCCCTCACGGTACTAGTTCACTATCGGTCGATTACGAGTATTTAGCCTTGGAGGATGGTCCCCCCATGTTCAGACAAGGTTTCTCGTGCCCCGCCCTACTTGTCGTTATCCTAGTTCCACACACGGGATTTCGTATAAGGGGCTATCACCCTCTATGGCCGGACTTTCCATTCCGTTCTACTATCGCATGTGCTAAAAATAACAGGCTATTCCATGTTCGCTCGCCACTACTTACGGAATCTCGGTTGATTTCTTTTCCTCGAGCTACTTAGATGTTTCAGTTCACTCGGTTCGCCACCATGTCCCTATATATTCAGGACCGGTTACCCTTGCGGGTGGGTTTCCCCATTCGGACACTTCCGGATCAAAGCTTGTTTGCCAGCTCCCCGAAATTTTACGCAGGCTACCACGTCCTTCATCGCCTGTAATCGCCAAGGCATCCACCATATGCACTTATTCGCTTGATCCTATAACTTTAAAACCTGAACCCTTTTAAATATTCAGATCCCACAACGCATGAGTACGTCAGCTATAGGTGTTTCTAAAGCAACTTTTCTCAACCTGCAAGGTTGTACAGATTGAGATGGTTTTTTTGTTTCATTTATTTCTAGGTTATTTCGTGTGTAAACGTTATCGCTAACATTCACTACACTATCTAACCGGAACTAAACAAAGCAAAATGTTTCGATTTTGCAATCAATTACTACCCATTTGAACACACACCCTCATCACAAAGGCATGTGCTCACTTTACTTCTTCCATTTTGTTAAAGAACAGTCTAGTTAAAAACTAGAAGCAAACACTCATCTCTAAGCTCTTGCTTCTAACTTCTGACTATCGTCACAACATCAAAGTAATTGGTGGAGAATGTCGGGATCGAACCGACGACCCCCTGCTTGCAAAGCAGGTGCTCTCCCAGCTGAGCTAATCCCCCATTTGTCTAACAGGTTTACTATGGAATCTGGTGGGTCTGGATGGACTCGAACCATCGACCCCCGCCTTATCAAGACGGTGCTCTAACCAGCTGAGCTACAGACCCGCTTTCTTTGATGTTGCTTTGGTCTAACAACTGATAAGTGTGAATGCTTGCAGAATCGGTCTATCTCTAGAAAGGAGGTGATCCAGCCGCACCTTCCGATACGGCTACCTTGTTACGACTTCACCCCAGTCATGAATACTACCGTGGTAAGCGTCCTCCCGAAGGTTAGACTACCTACTTCTGGTAAAACCCACTCCCATGGTGTGACGGGCGGTGTGTACAAGGCCCGGGAACGTATTCACCGCGACATGCTGATCCGCGATTACTAGCGATTCCGACTTCATGTAGTCGAGTTGCAGACTACAATCCGGACTACGATCGGCTTTCTGGGATTGGCTCCACCTCGCGGCTTGGCAACCCTCTGTACCGACCATTGTATTACGTGTGAAGCCCTGGCCATAAGGGCCATGAGGACTTGACGTCATCCCCACCTTCCTCCGGTTTGTCACCGGCAGTCCCATTAAAGTGCCCAACTAAATGATGGCAATTAATGGCAAGGGTTGCGCTCGTTGCGGGACTTAACCCAACATCTCACGACACGAGCTGACGACAGCCATGCAGCACCTGTGTTAACGCTCTCTTTCGAGCACCAATCCATCTCTGGAAAGTTCGTTACATGTCAAGGCCAGGTAAGGTTTTTCGCGTTGCATCGAATTAATCCACATAATCCACCGCTTGTGCGGGCCCCCGTCAATTCATTTGAGTTTTAATCTTGCGACCGTACTCCCCAGGCGGTCTACTTCACGCGTTAGCTGCGTTACTCATGGATTTTACTCCACCAACAACTAGTAGACATCGTTTAGGGCGTGGACTACCAGGGTATCTAATCCTGTTTGCTCCCCACGCTTTCGTGCATGAGCGTCAATATTATCCCAGGGGGCTGCCTTCGCCATTGGTATTCCTCCACATCTCTACGCATTTCACTGCTACACGTGGAATTCTACCCCCCTCTGACATATTCTAGTCTTGTAGTTTCAAACGCAGTTCCCAAGTTGAGCTCGGGGATTTCACATCTGACTTACAAAACCGCCTGCGCACGCTTTACGCCCAGTAATTCCGATTAACGCTCGCACCCTACGTATTACCGCGGCTGCTGGCACGTAGTTAGCCGGTGCTTCTTATCAAGGTACCGTCAACCTCACTCTTTATTAGAAAGTAAGTTTTCTTCCCTTGCGAAAGAGCTTTACAACCCGAAGGCCTTCTTCACTCACGCGGAATGGCTGGATCAGGCTTGCGCCCATTGTCCAAAATTCCCCACTGCTGCCTCCCGTAGGAGTCTGGACCGTGTCTCAGTTCCAGTGTGGCTGGTCGTCCTCTCAGACCAGCTACTGATCGTCGCCTTGGTGAGCCTTTACCTCACCAACTAGCTAATCAGATATCAGCCGCTCCATTAACGCAAGGTCCGAAGATCCCCTGCTTTCCCCCGTAGGGCGTATGCGGTATTAGCCAACCTTTCGATTAGTTATCCCCCATTATTGGATACGTTCCGATATGTTACTCACCCGTTCGCCACTCGCCACCAGACCGAAGTCCGTGCTGCCGTTCGACTTGCATGTGTAAAGCATTCCGCCAGCGTTCAATCTGAGCCATGATCAAACTCTTCAGTTTAATGTATGACTATTACTTTTTCCTCTTTCGAGGTGGTATTTCGCTTTTGCTTTACTTACCTTTATTCAAGGTAAGTGACTCAAATTCATTTCAAGGTCTGTGTGCCCCTTATTACTAAGGAGCTATACATATTTGTCATAAATTTAAGTGTAAGCACTTGTTTTCTGAGGTCAACATAAACCAAACCACCACGTTAAATCGCAAACGGATAAATCCATCTGCAACAAGGTAATGGCGTCTATGCCAACTTGCCTCAACCACAAGCACCCACACTTATCAGTTGTTAAATTGTTAAAGAACTAAGGACCGAAAAAACAGCGTTTCTTGCAGTCATTCGCTAACGCTTTGCGTTAACGAGGTGCGCATTATACAGACCTTTTAAGACCCGTCAATGATAAATTTGATTTGATTCGTATTTATTATTGATTGTATTTTTGCTTCAATTCATCGAAGCAAAATGCACATTGAATTGTTGGTTGCGGGAACAGGATTTGAACCTGTGACCTTCGGGTTATGAGCCCGACGAGCTGCCAGACTGCTCCATCCCGCGTCCGATTCGACATTGGTGCCGTCGAGAGGTGAGACTATAGCAAACCTAGCTATTTAGCGCAAGGTCATTTAGCGCTTTCTTTGCTGGATTAATTAAAGCACTTGAGCATTTAGGGGCGTTAGCTCTGCTGAGATTGGAAACGGGCACGCACTGCAACAAGGTCTTCCATGGTATCCACCCCAGTGGCGGGCGCCTGACTGCTCACATGAACAGCAATCTTGTAACCGTAATGCAGGGCTCGCAATTGCTCCAATGCTTCCGTTTTTTCTAATGCTGATTGAGCTAGGCTGGTAAACAGTTTTAAAAACTTAACCCTGTAAGCGTAAATGCCAACATGCCTGTATTCACTTATTGGGCTGCTACTAGGAATGGCTGCGCGACTAAAATTCATCGCATGACCTTTGTCGTCCAACACAAGCTTAACCACATTCGGGTTTATAAAATCGGCCTCATTGCTAATGGCATAGCAAGCGGTGGCCATCGCTGCCGTATGATCGTTATTTAATTGATTCGCCACCTCAGCTATCAAAGTCGGCGATATCAAGGGCTCATCACCTTGCACGTTAAGCACTATGCTCTCATCCGACCACCCTTGCTGCATGGCCACCTCAGCAATGCGATCGGTACCACTTAGGTGCTTAGCTTGCGTCATGCAAGCGTCAAAGCCATGCTGCTTTACCGCCTGCATGATACGTTCATCATCGGTAGCAACCATCACTTTTTTTGCGCCACTTAAGGCAGCACGCTCAGCCACCCTAACCACCATGGGCTTGCCAGCAATATCAAGCAGCGGCTTGCCTGGCAACCTAACGCTGTCATAACGCGCCGGGATCAACACATTAAACGACAGTGTGCTGACCGTATCCAGCGCATTAGCCAAGCGCTTCGTCATCGGTTAATTTACGCGCCTCTTCTTCCAGCAAGACCGGTATGCCGTCTTTAATCGGGTAAGCGAGCCTAGCCGACTTGGAAATAAGCTCATTGCTGGCTTTATTCAAGGTCAGAGGACCTTTGGTCACTGGGCAAACTAATATTTGCAACAACTTGGCATCCATATCAACTTCTCAACTTTTGCAATATAAAGGAAATAAAATCCAGGTCAGCCGAACTGCTAACCGAGGCTGTCACGGGTAAGTACCAGGCATCCAATCCTGAAAAAGCGCTGCACTTAACCGCATCTTTTTCTGTCATCAATATGGTCTTGCCTGCCAGTTGCGCAAAATCGGCAGCGCTAAACGCATGATGATCAGGATAAGCCCTAGGCTCAAATTGTAGCCCCAAAGCAGTGAGCTGATCAAAATAACGTTGCGGCTTGCCTATGCCCGCAATGGCCACTGTATTTTTATCCTGAAATTCCTTGGCCGACCTGGGCGCTTGTGAGCGATCTAGGGAATAAAACAAATCCCCATGCAAGGTCATGGTAAAGCAGCGCGATAGCCCAAAGCCAGTTAACTCTCCGGACTGATGGCCACTCACTACCACCGCATCCACCTGCTTGAGTCTGGCTACCTTCTCGCGTAAAGGCCCGGCCGGCAGCAATCTAAAATTACCAAATGGATGGGTGGCATCGACTGTGGCAATTTCCACGTCTCGTTGCAAGGCGTAATGCTGCAAACCGTCGTCACTGATAATCACGTTGCACTGCGGATTAGCCTGCAGCAAAGCTTGCCCAAGCTGTACTTTATTGTTTCCCACAAAGACCGGGCATGCCGTGCGTTGCGCAATCAAGACCGGCTCATCACCAACCAAGCTAGGGTTGCTGTCAGCGTATACCGGGGTGGCGGCTTGCTGCTTACCGCCATAGCCACGGCTAATAACGCCAGGCTTCAATCCAGCCGCTTGCAATTGCTGAACCAAGTAAATAACCAGCGGGGTCTTGCCGGTCCCGCCAACGCTGATGTTCCCCACCACAATCAACGGCACGCTTAATCGGCTGCTTTTTAACAAGCCCAGCCTGTACATGGCTTTTCTTAGAGCCACCAAGCCCATAAAAATACAGGCCAGCGGCAACAACACACACTGCCAAGACGAGCGGACTTGCCATTGTTTCTGCAACCAGTCCTTCATTTAAGCCCAAGCCTGGCCATACTTAGGCCTGCACAGCAAATTGCTTTTGGTAAAGCTTGGCATAATGCCCGGCTTGCTCAAGCAAAGCTTGGTGCGTGCCAATCTCAACCACTTCCCCCTGCTCCATCACCATAATGCGATCGGCATTTTCTATGGTGCTCAAGCGATGGGCGATGACGATGCTGGTGCGATTCTGCATCAAACTGTCCAGCGCCTGTTGCACATGCTGTTCTGATTCGCTATCCAAGGCTGAGGTAGCCTCATCCAGCAGCAAGATAGGCGCATTTTTTAAAATGGCTCGGGCAATAGCGATGCGTTGGCGCTGCCCACCGGACAATTGCAAACCTCGGTCACCCAATTCTTGTTGCAAGCCATTTGGCAGTTGCTCTATGAATTCCCATGCATGCGCAGCCTTGGCGGCAGCAATCACGTCCGCCTCACTGGCGTTGCCCAACAAACCATAAGCAATGTTGTTAAACACCGTATCGTTAAATAAAATCACATCTTGACTGACCAAGGAGAACTGCTGGCGCAAATCCGCCAAAGCCAAATCACGCATGTCTATACCGTCCAACAGCACCTGCCCTTGCTGCAATTCATAAAACCTGGGTAACAAATTGATTAGACTGGTTTTTCCGCCACCGGAACGCCCTACCAATGCCAACCTTTCGCCCGGCTTAATGCTAAAGCTAATCCGGTTTAATGCAGGTCGCTTGGTGTTCGGGTAGGCCAACAGCACGTCTTTAAACTCGATCTCCCCTTTTGTGCGATGCGGCATAGGCTGTCCGTCTTCTTGTTCCGGATCCAAATCAACTAAAGCGAAAACACTTTGCGCAGCCGCTAGCGCCAGCTGCACGTCCTCGTTCATGGCCGTTAAATTTTTGATAGGGGCGATGAGCATCAATAGCGCGCCAACAAATGCCGCAAACTCACCCGCACTGAATTTGCCTATGGCGTAATACACCACCAAGCCCAAGGAAACGGCGGCCAACAACTCGACCACCATGCTATTTATACCAGCTAGGCGCGCCAAACGCGTTTGCAAGCGTCGGTTGTTGATGACGGCTTTGGCGTAACGTTCGTTTTCGTAATTTTGCCCGGCGAATATCTTGACCACGCGCTGACCGGCAATGGCTTCCTGAGCCACTTGGGTCATGTCACCTAGGCTAGACTGCACCTCTCGACCGGCATCGCGCAACTGCGGCGCCATGGTTTTCAAGCAGGCCGCCATCAGAGGAGCCAACAAAACAAAAATCAGCGTCAACCGCCAATCCAAATACAGCATATACGCCATGATACCTATGGCCGTGAGGCTATCTCTAATTATGGTCAGCGTGGATTTGGTGGCGGCATTGGCCATCTGCTCAACATCATTAACCAACTTAGACACCAGCTTGCCATTGGCTGCTTGATCATAAAAACCAAGCGGCAAACGCATGAGCTGCCTAAACACATCCAAACGCAGGTCGGCCACGACACGACGCGCCAACCAGCGCATGGAAAAATTGGCCGCAAAACCGGATAGCGCCCGTAGGGCCAATAATGCAAACAGCAGCAAAGGCAAGTAAGCGAGGTTGTTGGCCGACTGTTTGACAAAGCCTTCGTCGGTGACATGCTTTATGAGGACCAAGAAAGCCGTATTGCTAAAGGCGAGCAAGATCAGCGCCATTACACCCAAGAGGCAGACCAATAGGTGCAACCTGGCATACGACCACAGGCGTAGAAAATGATTGTTTGAAGAGGCCGCCGGGGTTGCCATCACATGCTGAGATTTAGAAATGGGCTGAAAATAAGCCATCTTGAAAAATTAACCACGGCAAGTTTGTGCCATCGAATTTTTAAGATGGCTTTATTTATTTGGATTGCGTCGCAAAGGTAATGTGGGTGTAGCCCACGGTGCGAGATGCCTCCATGACATCCACCACAGACTGGTGAGTGCTCTTGGCATCGGCATTAATGATAATAGTAGGTTCCTTGCCGCCGTCTGCCGCCGCTTGCAAAGCCGATGCAATGCCGGCAACACTGACATCGGATAAGCTTTTGCCATTAATCACGTATTGGCCGCTGGCATCAACGCCCACCTCTATGGTCAAGGGTTTTTCTTGTGGCACATTGGCTTGGGCGGTGGGCAAATTAATCTGCAACTCGCTGGTACGCGAAAACGTGGCACTGACCACCAAGAAAATGATGATCACTAACAGCACGTCTATCAATGGCACGAGATTCATCTCGAGGTCTTCATGCCGCTTTCCACGTTGAAAATTCATGTTATTTCCCCAAAGTACCTTACTTGCGTTGACCGTGGATAATTTCCACCAACTTAATTGCTTGCTGTTCCATGCCCACTAGCAAGTCATCAACTTGAGAACGGAAATAACGGTAAGCCACCATGGCCGGCACAGCCACAACGATACCGGCTGCCGTGTTATATAAAGCCACCGAAATACCACGGGCGAATTGCGCTATGTCATGGCCGCTGCTGGTAAACGCACCAAACAACTCCACCATCCCAATAACGGTACCCAACAAACCCAGCAAAGGTGCAACCGTTGCAATGGTGCCTAAGGTCGATAAATAGCGTTCTAAATCATGCGCCACCGCACGACCCGCTTCTTCTACGGCCTCTTTCATCACTTCGCGGCTATGGCCGGTATTGCTTAAGGCACTGGCAAACAAGCGCCCCAACATAGAATGCTGTTCTAGACGCGCTAGGTTATCCGCAGTGATGCTGCCTTTTGCTAACCACGCCTGCACTTCAGGCAACAAATTGGCGGGGGCGACGGCGCTCTCACGCAATACAAAAGCACGCTCGCCTATGATGGCTAAGGCAATGACGGATGCAATAATCAACGGCCAAATAGGCCAACCTGCAGCTACTATAATTTCCCACACAATGCGACTCCCTTTTTAGTTCTAACACCATTAATCCCAGTCAAAATGAACGGGCAATTTATTCCTGCGATACTTTAGCTGTTCAGGCCCATTTGGGCAAGCTAGATGTGCACAACCAGGCCAACCAGCCGACTAATACACATCATGCCAATAGCGCGGGTATTGTTGCCGCCATGGCAGCAAATGAATACTAGGGCGCTGCGCTTCACCCCCTCTAACAAAACGCATTTCGATGGCACCTGCAAAATCCGAGCGGTATAGGTGCACGCCTTGCGCTTCATAGCGCTGCCAGACCTCGGGACTGGGGTGGCGATAGCGATTTAAATAGCCCGAGGTAAACACAGCCACAGTCGGCGCCACCGCATCGATAAACGCCTGACTGGATGAGGTGCGGCTACCATGGTGCGGCACCACCAATACATCACTGGCTAAAGCAGCGGGCAAGCTGCTTAATAGCGCATGTTCGTCTGCTTTCTCTATGTCGCCGGTCAGCAACAGCGTGCCGGCTAAGCTGCTAATTTTTAAAACACAACTGCGATTATTATCCTCAATAGCCTCATCTTGATAACTGGCAAGGCTGGGGTAGAGCATGTCAAACCGCACCCCATCCCACTTCCAAGTTTGCCCAGCATGGCACCTTAGCTGCCGCTGCCCAACTAATCCAACTGCCTCCGTAGGCAAAGAACTGGCCAGCCAAGTAAGCGGCAGCATGGCCAACAAAGACTGCATGCCGCCGCTGTGATCTAGGTCATTATGGCTAATCACCAATCCGTCCAACTTGGTCACACCAGCACCCCGCAAATACGGAAACACAATGCGACTGCCGGCATCCGTTTGGCTATCGTATTTTGGGCCGGCGTCAAAAACCAAACTGTGCTTGGCAGTTTGCACCACCACACTCAAGCCTTGCCCGACATCCAGCACCGTGACTTTCATTTCGCCTGGCAAGGGCCGCTCGGGCAGCACAAGCAGCATGGGCAAGAGCGTCAGCAAGCCTAAATAGCGCATAGGGAAGCCCGCAGGCAATAGCAGCCAGACCACGCCCAATAACGCCGGCAGCATGGTCCAGTTTGCCGGAGCATGCTGCTGCCACGTAGCAAACGGTAGCCGATTCATGCTGTTTAGCATGGCCATGCAAAAGTCTAGGCTGGCGTAAGCCAAGTGCAAAGGCCAATCCATGAAAAAAAAGCTGCCCAGCAAGGCCAATGGCGTCACCACAAAACTAATCAATGGGATGGCGACGGCATTTGCAATAGGCGAAATAAGCGAGGTTTGATTAAACAGAATTAATACAGCCGGCACCATGCCCACGGTTACCGCCCACTGGGCTTTTACTGCAGTTTTAAGCCATGTTTGCTTGGCAATGCCGCCACCCAAAGCATAGGCCATGACAGCCACGGCACCAAAGGACAGATAAAAACCCGGCGCATTGACCGCCCATGGGTCCAATAAAACCACCAGCGCCAATGCCAGCGCCAACACTTGGCTCAGGGCTAAAGGCCTACTTGAGCACAAGGCCCAGGCCAGAACAGCCAGCATGTATAAGGTACGTTGGGTAGGCACGGAGAAGCCGGCCAGCACGCTATAGATCAACGCCCCTATAAAACCGGCTATGCTGGCCGCTTTACGGGTGGGCAAACGCATCATCAAGCGCGGCTTACGCCGCCAAATAAAATCGACCATGGCGTATACCAAACCAGCCAACATGGTGATGTGCAAGCCAGAAATTGACATCAAATGGCTGGTGCCAGTTTGCAGAAACAACTGCCAATCGCCAGCCTTAATTTGACTGTCGTCACCCATCACCAAAGCCAAGACGATGCCCGCATAAGCTTGCCCATGCAAAACTTGAACGATGCGCTGCCTGACAAGCTCGCGTGTTCGCTCGATGGCATAGCCTGGTTTCCAAACCATCTCTGCCAACTTGCGCATGCCCTCGTTGGTTTTAATGTTGCCTGTAGCGCGTATGTTTTCCGCCAGCGCCCACGACTCAAAATCGAAGCCGTGCGGATTGATGCTAGCGTGCGGTCGCTTTAAGCGGACGGCAAGCAACCAACGCTGACCAGCATGAAACAAACTTGGGGCAACTTGGGGTGGGTTCGCCAGAGTAGTGGATGAATTTAGCGTCCCCTCAGCGGCGGCCTCGTAGTAATTAAGGCTAATACGCTGAGGCACAATCGCATCTTTTGTGAGTACGGTCTCCACATCAAACCGAAAACGCAGGCCCCGCTCAGTGGCTTCCGGCACGCTGGCCACCACCCCAACCACCTCTATGGTTTGTTGCTGCCAAGCCACAGGCAGCGCGTCACTCAAGCGCCATAGCGCAAACCCAGCCGCCCAACACAGGCCAATTAAAAAACTCGCTATGCTGAGCAATAAGGGATTGAGACGCCTGGGGGCTAACTTACGCCAGACTAGGCATAAAATAATAAGCGCTGTTATCAGCAGGCTAAATAAAACCGCAGGGCCAGGCAACACTGCGGCCTGTTGCACCACCCATGCAGCAAAAACAAATGTTATTGCGACAGGGGTCATGGCTAGGCTAATCCATGAGGAATCTACAAGGGCTGCAACTTACCGTCAACTAACAGGTATTGGCGCTGCATTTTTTTGGCCAATTCGATGTCGTGCGTCACCACCACCAAACTTCTTTGCTGCGTTTGGTTTAATCCTAATAACAAATCAAAAACCGCGTGCGCGGTATGCCTATCCAGATTGCCAGTTGGCTCATCCGCCAATATGCATTGTGGCTCGGCGATTAATGCTCTCGCCAGCGCAGCCCTTTGCCGCTCCCCTCCGGACAACTCACCCGGCATGTGCGCCACCCTATGCGCCAAACCCACCCTAGCTAGCATGTCAGCCGCTAGACCTAAGGCTTGCTCGCGCGGCATGCGCCTTATTAACAAGGGCATGGCCACGTTTTCTAGCGCGGTAAATTCTGCCAACAAATGGTGAAATTGGTAAACAAAGCCTAGGCTACGATTACGCAGCACGCCTTTTTGTGCTTCGTTTAATGCCGCCAAATTTTGCTTGAGTATGCGCACCTCGCCGGCAGAAGCGGCGTCCAAGCCACCCAACAAATGCAACAAGGTGCTTTTGCCCGAACCGGAGCTGCCCACGATGGCAATCTGCTCACCGGCATGCACCGTTAGGTCTATGCCGTTTAAAACCGCCACCTCCAAGCCATGGTAGGTTTTACGCAGCCCGCTGCAAGCAAGCACTTCCTCATGCATGACCGCCTTACTCATAACGCAAGGCCTCCGCAGGATTGATCTTGCTGGCGCGCCAACTTGGGTAGAGCGTGGCCAACAAACTCAAAGAAAAAGACATCAACACGATAAGCCACACATCCGCCCAGATTAAGTCAGAAGGCAGTTCGCTGATGGCATAGACTTCTTTGGATAGAAACTGCACATGGAATAGATTTTCAATAAACGGAATGATGCTACTGATATTAAGTGCGATTACTACGCCAAACACGGCGCCCAACAAGGTGCCAACCAAACCGATCAACGCGCCTTGCACAATAAATATACTGAGTATGCTGCCAGGACTGGCGCCTAGCGTGCGCATGATCGCAATGTCTGCGCGCTTATCCGTTACGGCCATCACCAAGGTCGAGACGATATTAAAAGCCGCGACGGCGACTATCAGCGTAAGAATAATGAACATCACGCGCTTTTCCATCTGCACGGCTTTAAAGAAATTAGCATGTTGCATGGTCCAGTCGCTCACGTAATACTGATCATTCACAGCCAATCGGTTATTTAGCCGCTCGCTCATCGCTGCCCCTATCTCGGGCGCATCAAACAAGTCATCGAGCTTTAAACGCAAACCCGACACGCTATCGGCCATGCGGTATAACTTAGCGGCATCGTCTAAGTGTATCAATGCCAAACCGGCGTCGTACTCATACATGCCCACCTGAAACAAACCAACCAGGGTAAATTGCTTAAGCCTTGGCACCAGCCCGGTAGGCGTAAATTGACCTTGAGGCGCCATCAGCAACACTTTGTCGCCGACTTGCACGCCTAAGTTATAGGCTAAATCTGCGCCTAAAATAATGCCAAACTCACCGGCTTTTAGGTCGGTCAACTGCCCCACTTTCATGTTGCGGCCCAAGTCAGCCACGCCGTCTTCAGCCACAGGCAACACCCCACGTATGAGCGCACCTTGCACACCTTGATCGTAGCTAAGCATCCCTTGCGCCATAATATAAGGCGCCGCAGCCAGCACGTGATCTTGCTTGACTGCAAAATTCATTACTGCCGGCCAATCGTTTAGCTGGTTATTGCGGCCACTGATTTCCAAATGCGAGGCCACCCCCAAAATTCGACTGCGCAATTCCTTCTGAAACCCATTCATCACCGATAGCACAACGATGAGCGCCGCCACGCCTAGCGCTATGCCCAGCATGCTGGTTAAAGAAATAAAGGAAATGAAATGGTTTTTACGCTTGGCACGGGTGTAGCGCAGGCCTACTAAGAGCTCGAAGCCAACAAACTGCCTTGCTGAAGATTTTAATTTTTGCCACATAAGTGAAATTCTAACAGGCTTATGCCAGCGCTTATCAAGTATTCTGTGGCTAAGCAATAAGCCCAAGTGGCGCTAAGTCTGATAAAATTGGCGCATGTTTACTGGCATCATACAAAGCGTAGGAAAAATCGACAGCGTGCAAGCCATAGGCTCAGACCTTAGGCTTAGCATTGCTTGCGCAAACTTAGGTCTGCAGGACGTACAAAGTGGCGACAGCATTGCCGTGAATGGCGTATGCCTAACCGCGACCACCGTCAGTGAGCGCCATTTTGAAGCGCTCGTTTCGCAAGCAAGTCTAGCCGTGACGGTGGGGTTAAACCAACCGCAAGCAGTTAACCTAGAAAAAGCCTTGCGCTTAAGCGACCGACTAGGCGGGCATTTGGTGAGCGGCCATGTCGATGGCGTGGGCACTGTGCTGAACTTTGAACAGTTAGGCGAATGCTGGAAATTGGACATCCGTGCACCGCACGCCTTAAGCAAGTACATCGCCCCAAAAGGTTCTATCGCCGTCAATGGCGTCAGCCTGACCATCAACAGCATAGAGCAGGATGTGTTTAGCATGAACTTAATTCCGCACACGCTGGAGAACACCACCTTGCAATTTTTAGCAGTGGGCAGCCTAGTGAATTTAGAAGTCGATCAAATTGCCCGTTACGTCGATCGCATGGCGCAATGGGCCAACGAATAATGAACGCACAAGCCAACAAGCTTGCGCACTCAATAAAGCCATTGGAAAAAGCAAAGTGACCATCAGCAGCGCCCAAGAAATTATTGCAGAAATCAAACACGGCCGCATGGTGGTGTTAGTCGATGACGAAAATCGCGAAAACGAAGGCGACTTAGTGCTGGCTGCTGAGTTCGTCACCGCTGAGCACATCAATTTTATGGCCAAATACGGACGCGGCCTGATTTGCTTAACGCTCACGGAAGCCCGTTGCCGACAATTAAACCTAACGAAAATGGTGCAAAAAAATGGCGCCCGCATGGGCACCAACTTTACCGTTTCCATAGAAGCGGCTGAAGGCGTCACGACCGGCATTTCAGCAGCCGATAGAGCGCGCACCGTGCAAGCAGCGGTAGCTAAAACAGCCAAACCTAAAGACATCGTTAGCCCCGGGCACATTTTCCCCTTAACCGCCATGGACGGCGGCGTCTTAGTTAGAGCCGGGCACACGGAAGCCGGCTGTGATTTAGCACAATTGGCTGGCGCAGAGCCTAGCAGTGTTATTTGTGAGATTCTAAAAGACGACGGCAGCATGGCACGTTTGCCAGATCTAATGGCGTTTGCCGCCGAGCACCAACTTAAAATTGGCACCATAGCCGACCTCATTCAATACCGCGCACAAACCGAGCGCCTGGTAGAGCGCGCCGCTGAGCGATTAATCCAAACGCCCTACGGCCCCATGCAACTGATTGCCTACCACGATAAAATTGCCAAGGAAACGCACTTAGCCCTCATCAAAGGTAAGCCTTCGCCCACACAAGAAACACTGGTGCGGGTGCACGAGCCCTTGTCCATTTTTGACTTACTGGATCGCTCTAGCTGTTCGCATAGTTGGAATACCTTGGCGGCCATGCAGGTCATAGCCGAAGCCGAAGCCGGTGTCATGGTGTTATTGCACCACCAAGAAAGCGGCGAAAATATAGTAGAACGCATAGTGGGTGCCGATCAGCCGGTGCGCATAAACCAAGAATTACGCACCTACGGCATAGGCTCACAAATCCTATTGGATTGCGGCGTGGGCAAAATGAAATTGCTGGCCAATCCTCGAAAAATGCCTAGCATGGCCGGTTTTGGCTTAGAAGTATGCGGCTACCTAGAGGCAGAATAAAACCTAACTTGCAATTTTTTCTATAATAATCAGTCGTCTATGTTAGAATGAGCACATTGGAAAACGTCAATCTCACCGGTCACTTACTCATCGCCATGCCAGGCATGACGGATCCGTTTTTTTCTAAGTCAGTCACCTTCATCTGCACCCACAATCAAGATGGCGCCATGGGCGTCATGATCAACCGCCCCACCGACCTCAGCTACGAAACTTTATTTGAAAAAATAAAAGTCGAGCTAGCCCAAAGCGAGCTTGCGGACAATACAGTCCTGTATGGCGGACCGGTCCAGCCTGAACGTGGCTTTGTGTTGCATGAGCACAGTGGCGAATGGGACAGCACCCTATCCATAGCAGAAAACACCGCCCTAACCACGTCGAAAGACATCTTGGAATCGGTGGCCATGGGCACTGGGCCAAAAAAAATGTTACTGGCTTTGGGCTACGCGGGCTGGACCGCCGGTCAATTGGAGCAAGAGATTGCCGCAAACTCATGGCTTTCTGTGCAAGCCAAAGACGGCGAAACCTTGCATAAAATTTTGTTTGAATGCAAAGCCGAAGACAAGCTAAACGCCAGCCTGGCTTTATTGGGGGTCAACCCAGCCATGTTGTCTGATGTGGCAGGCCATGCCTGAGCGCATGCTTCGTCAAGCCCCGGCGCACGGCCAACTGATAGATAACGAAGGCGTTTATCAGCAAGAAACCATCATGAGCGGCACCGCCATGTGCTTTGACTTTGGTGAGCAACGCATAGGCGTAGCAGTTGGCGAACACCTGATAGGGCAAGCACAAGCGCTGACCACCATAGACAACGAGAGCAATAGCGTGCGTTTTAATTGTATCGAAGCGCTCGTGGCCGAATGGCAACCAAAATTACTGCTAGTGGGTTTGCCTTTGAATTTGGCAGGAGAAGAAACGCCGATCACGCAGTTATGCACAAAATTTGCACGGCGCTTAAATGGCCGTTTTAACCTACCGGTAATGATGATAGACGAGCGTTACAGCTCGGTAGCTGCCAGTGAATTACTCAATCAAGCTGGGCTAAAAGGCCGCGCGCAAAAAAGTCAATTGGATCAAGTCGCCGCGCAAACCATATTACAAAGCTATTTTGACAGTAAACAAACATGAATTATGATATCGCCACCATTTTGATTGCCTAAAGCCATGACCACAGACCCATCCCAACTACCCGACGCAGAAGCGCTGATCAACATACTCGCAGACAAGCTGCAGCCTTTACTGCAAAAAAACACCGCACTGGTGGGCATACAAAGTGGCGGCGTTTGGGTCATGCAACGCTTGCTGGCCAAGCTAGCCAAAACCATGGCCACCCATGCGATTGAACACGGCACCATAGACGTGTCATTCTATCGGGACGATTATGCCAAACGCGGCCTCAAGTCAGACAACCAGCCCAGTCAAATCGCATTTGAGGTTGAAAACAAGCATATTATTCTCATCGACGATGTGTTTTTTACCGGCCGCACCACCCGTGCTGCCATGAACGAATTGTTCGATTACGGCAGGCCAGCTAGCATAACGCTGATTGCATTGGTCAACCGTGGCGGCCGCGAGCTGCCGATTAGCCCACAAATCACCGCCATGGACTTAAGCCTTAAGCCCACGGAAAATTTGCAACTCATACAACTGGCCGACGGCCAGCTAGGCTTCACCTTAAAATCGCTCACCCCATCTAACCATCAGGCGGCCTCTAAGCATGCATAACCCTCAACTTTATTCTGACGGTCAACTTCGCCACCTTCTGTCCATAGAAGGTTTACCGAAAAAAATATTAAATCAAATTTTAGACACGGCGGAATCCTTTGTTGGGGTGGCCGAGCGTGAAGTTAAAAAAGTGCCCTTGTTGCGCGGAAAAACCGTCTGCAATCTTTTCTTTGAAAACAGCACCCGCACCCGCACCACCTTTGAAATCGCGGCCAAGCGCTTATCGGCCGATGTCATCAGCTTGAATGTCAACACCTCCTCGCAATCCAAGGGTGAAACCATCTTAGACACGGTGGACAACCTGATTGCCATGCATGCCGACATGTTTGTGGTAAGACACGCGCAGTCGGGTGCAGCGCACTTCATCGCCAAACACGTGCCCGAGCACATCCACATCATCAATGCCGGTGATGGCCGTCACTCGCACCCTACACAAGGCTTGCTAGACGTCTTTACCATACGCAAATACAAGCCGGACTTGCATAATCTGCGCGTGGCCATAGTCGGCGACATCCTGCATTCTCGAGTGGCCCGCTCTGAAATCCACGCCTTAACCACATTAGGCGTGCCCGAGGTACGCGTGATCGCGCCTAAAACCTTGCTGCCGGCGGAGGTGGAAAAACTAGGGGTGCACGTTTACCATGACATGCGTGCCGGATTAAAAGACGTCGACGTCATCATGATGTTACGTTTGCAAAATGAACGCATGAGCGGCGCCATGCTACCCAGCGCCCAAGAGTACTTTAAAACCTACGGCCTCACCCAAGAGAAACTTAGCCTAGCCAAACCCGATGCCATCGTCTTGCACCCCGGCCCCATGAACCGTGGGGTAGAGATTGATTCGGGCGTAGCAGATGGGCAACAATCGGTGATTCTGCCGCAAGTCACTTACGGTATTGCCATACGCATGGCCGTCATGGCCATCCTTGCCGGCGGCCAACCATCAGGAACCCAGTCATGAAAATACACATAAAAAATGGCCGCGTTATCGACCCAGTTAGCCAGCTAGACAGCCAGTTAGACGTCTACATAGGCGCAGGTAAAATTCTAGCGCTAGGCAAGGCCCCTGCTGGATTTGTCGCCAACCAAAGCATAGACGCCAGCAATCTAATCGTCTGCCCTGGCTTGGTGGATTTATCGGCTAGGTTGCGTGAACCGGGTGAGGAATACAAGGCCACCTTAGTCAGCGAATTGCAAGCCGCTGTTGCCGGCGGCGTTACCAGCTTAGCCTGCCCGCCGGATACCGATCCAGTGTTAGATGAACCGGGTCTGGTAAAAATGTTAAAACACCGCGCCAAGCAACTGAATTTAGCACACGTCTACCCCTTGGGCGCCTTAACCAGGCAATTACAAGGCGCCGTGTTGGCAGAAATGGGCGAATTACGTGAAGCTGGCTGCGTCGGTTTTTCTCAGGCCAATATGGCGATTACCGACACGCAAGTGTTGTGGCGAGCGATGGAATACGCCGCCACCTTTGGCTACACCTTATTTTTGCATGCCGAAGATGCGTTTCTGGCAAAAGACGGCGTCGCGCATGATGGCGAAGTGGCCAGTCGGTTGGGCCTTAAAGGCATCCCTAGCGCGGCCGAAGCCTTGGCATTGGCTGGCCTATTGCGCATAGCCAAAGAAACCGGCGCCAAACTCCACATCAGCCGCTTATCCACTGCTGAAGGGATAAACATGATACGAGAGGCGAAAAAACAAGGCTTGTCCATCACTTGCGACGTCAGCGCCAACCACGTGCACCTGACTGAACACGACCTGGCTTACTTTGATAGCAACTGCCACCTTAAACCACCCTTACGCAGCCAACGCGACCAAGCCGCCATAAGCACCGGACTCAAAGACGGCACCATAGATGCCATCTGCTCAGACCACACGCCGGTGGATGACGATGGCAAATTAGCGCCCTTTGCAGAAGCGGAAATTGGCGCCAGCGGTTTAGAATTGTTGCTGACCCTGACCTTGAAATGGGCTAATCAAGAAAAAATCAGCCTAATCCAAGCCTTAGGTCTAATTAGCGCGTCGTCTGCCAAAATATTGGGCATACCCGCGGGCCAATTGTCGGTGAATAGTGATGCCGATATTTGCGTATTTGATCCGTCGCTATATTGGAAAGTCGAGGCCGGCAATTTGAAAAGTCAGGGCAAGAACAGCCCGTTCACTGGTCTGGAAATGGCGGGTAAGGTTAAATACACCTTAGTCAACGGCCAATTGGTCTACCAAGCCTAGCCCTTAAACGACGTTTATCTGAGCTAAATCCGCCGCCGGCATCTGCGCTTTAGCCGCGTCAAAAGCCAATTTGATTTTTAAACGCAAATCGTTTTCCGAATCGGCGTTGAGCAAGGCATCCTCGTAAGTAATTAAGCCGTCTGTGTATAAATCAAACAGCGCTTGATCCAAGGTTTGCATGCCAAAATCCTTGGCTTTTGCCATGCAGTCTCTGATGGCCTGCACGTCGCCTTTGGCGATTAAATCGGCTATCAAAGGAGAGTTGAGCATCACTTCCACCGCGGCTACTCGTCCTTTGCCTTGACTGAGTGGTATCAAGCGTTGCGCAACGATGGCTTTGGTATGCAAGGACAAATCCATTAACACTTGATTGCGCCTTTCTTCCGGAAAGAAATTCACGATACGGTCTATGGCTTGATGGGTGCTGTTAGCGTGCAAGCTCGCAATACACAAATGCCCGGTCTCAGCAAAAGCCAAGGCGTGTTCCATGCTAAGCCTATCTCGAATAGCCCCTATGACCACGACATCGGGCGCTTGGCGCAAGGCGTTATTCAAGGCGCTAGGCCAATCATGGCTGTCCACACCTACTTCACGTTGGCTCACTATGCATTGTTGATGCGCATGCAAGAACTCTATCGGGTCTTCTATGCTTAGAATGTGCCCACTGCTATTGGCATTGAGGTAACCCACCATGGCAGCCAATGAACTGGATTTGCCGGATCCGGAACCGCCAACAAAAAAGATTAAACCGCGCTTGGCCAAGGCGATGTCTTTTACAACCGCAGGCAAGCCTAAGCCCTCGAAGTCAGGGATGCTGGTCGCTATCATTCGAAATACCAAAGCAACCGCGCCACGCTGTATAAAGGCGTTAACCCTAAAACGCGACAACCCAGTCCGGCTGACGACAAAATTGCATTCTTGGCTAAGTTCAAAATCAGCCAGTTGCTGCTCTGTCAACATGGCGCGAGCGATGGCTTGCGTTTGCAAGGAAGACAAAACTTGATTGCTGACCGGCGTGACTTTGCCATCGATCTTCATCGCCGGCGGGAAGCCACTGGTAATGAGCAAATCCGAGGCATTTTTTGCCATGGTTAAGCGCAATAAATCCAGTATAAATTTTTCTGCCTGATCTTTTTCCATGGTTTACCTAGAGGCTTTCATGCCCATACTTAAGCAAAGATAGTGTCTTTATTTGCAGCTTTGGACTTGGCCTCAGCCACTGAAATCAAGTTGCGTTTTACCAGCTCTTGCAGGCATTGATCCAGGGTTTGCATGCCGACGTTTTGACCAGTCTGAATGGCTGAATACATTTGCGGCACCTTGGCCTCACGAATCAAATTGCGTATCGCCGGTGTCGCCAGCATGATTTCATGGGCAGCGACACGGCCCTGCTCGTCCTTGGTTTTACACAAGGTTTGCGAAATCACCGCGCGTAAGGATTCCGACAACATGGAACGCACCATTTCCTTTTCCGCCGCCGGGAACACATCGATAATTCTGTCTATGGTTTTTGCCGCGGAACTGGTGTGCAAGGTGGCAAACACCATGTGCCCAGTCTCTGCTGCAGTTAAGGCCAAGCGTATGGTTTCCAGGTCACGTAATTCGCCGACTAAAATCACATCGGGGTCTTCACGCAATGCCGAGCGCAAGGCATTGCTAAAGGAATGGGTATGCGGGCCAACTTCACGCTGATTAATCAAACTTTTCTTAGGCGTATGCACAAACTCTATGGGGTCTTCGACGGTGAGAATGTGCGCGTAAGCTTTGTTGTTTATGTAATCGATCATGGCGGCCAAAGTGGTGGATTTCCCTGAGCCAGTCGGCCCAGTCAATAAACACAAGCCTCTAGGCTGATCGGCTATCTCTTTAAAAATGGCTGGGCAATTGAGCTCTTCCAAACTCATGATTTGCGATGGGATGTTGCGAAAAACAGCGCCTGCACCACGGTTATGATTAAAAGCATTGACGCGAAAACGGGCGAGATTAGCAATCTCAAAAGAAAAATCGCACTCCAGGCTCTCTTCGTATTGCTTACGCTGGGTGTCGCTCATGATGTCGTAAATCATGGCTCTGACTTGCGCATGATCTAAAACCGGCAGATTGATTTTTCGGATATCGCCGTGCACCCTTATCATGGGCGGCATGTCCGCAGACAGGTGCAAATCGGACGCTTGGTTTTTAACTGAAAATGCCAGTAAATCTGAAATATCCACAAGCTGCTCCTGTTATAATTTACTGTGCATCGCGTCTAGCGATGCTCAACTTAACGCACCAGTCACTGGTGCGGTCTGGCCCAGAAGCTGAACCAGCATGAGAATTTGATACTTAATGGATTATGACCTCAATTAGCAACCGCTTGCAAGCTATTCTAAGCAGCATAGAATCGGCAAAACAGCTCGCCCAAGCCGATCAAAGCGTGCAATTGCTGGCCGTCAGCAAGGCTCAAACAGCAACAGCCATACGCGAGGCCTACGCGGCTGGACAAAGGCAGTTTGGGGAAAACTACTTACAAGAAGCGCTAGACAAGCAAGCGCAACTGAGCGATTTGGCCATCCTATGGCATTTTATTGGGCCCATACAAAGCAATAAAACACAATCAATAGCCCAGCATTTTGATTGGGTACACAGCGTAGACAGGCTAAAAATAGCACAGCGTTTAAATGATGCCAGAGCCAATAACAGCACCCCATTACAAGTCTGCGTGCAAATTAACATCAGCAATGAAGCCAGCAAAAGCGGCGTATTGGTCGCCGATTTGCAAGCCACTGTCGCCGCCATCGCCAAACTGCCGCACTTGCAATTACGCGGCCTCATGGCCATCCCTGCACCGAGTCAAGACCTATCTGTACAACGCCAGCAGTTCAAACAGGTGCGGCAATGTTATGATAACTTGTTAGCACTAGGCTACCCATTGGACACCTTGTCCATAGGCATGTCGGATGATTATGCCGTGGCAATCGAACAAGGCGCCACAATAGTGCGCATCGGGTCCGCATTATTTGGTGCGAGAGCGAAGTAGCGTAATGACAGTAAAAAGGTTAGAGCAAAACATGAATCAAACTATGCACATTAGCTTTATTGGTGGCGGCAATATGGCCAGCGCCATCCTATGCGGCTTAAAAAAGCATGCGTTCAATATGACTAGTATTTGCGTGGTGGAACCCGATGCCGATAAACGCAGCATGTTGGCCGAGCAATTTGGCGTGCAGACCGCAGCGCACATCAGCGACATGCCAAGCAGCGCTGCGCAAGTGCTGGTGTTAGCCGTCAAACCGCAACAAATGCAAGCCGTGTGCGCTCAACTTAATGGCAAATTAGGCGCGCCGCTTAAAGAGCACTTAATCATTTCCATCGCTGCCGGCATACGCACCACGGATCTAGGCCGTTGGCTAAATGGTCACCAAGCCATCGTCCGAGCCATGCCCAACACGCCTGCGCAGATTCAAGCCGGCGTCTCGGCGCTGTATGCCATGCCTAGCGTTAATGCGGCCCAGCGTGAACAAGCAAGCAGCATATTGCAGGCAGTGGGCAGCAGCCTGTGGTTAGACAACGAGGGGAAAATGGACGCCGTCACCGCCATTTCTGGCAGCGGTCCCGCCTACGTGTTTTATCTAATTGAAGCCTTACAAGATGCCGCTATAGAACTGGGTCTTAGTCCAGAAGAGGCCAAACTTTTAGCCCTGGAAACATTCACTGGCGCCAGCTTGCTGGCTAAGCAGAGCAAAACCGACATACAGGCGTTGCGTGCGCAAGTCACTTCCAAAGGCGGCACCACCGAACAAGGCATACTCAGTTTAGAATCCGCCCACATTAAAACCATTATTTTGGCCGCGGCCACCGCCGCCGCTAAGAAATCCAAGGCACTAGGGGACGAGCTTGCTGCTTAATGCCCTGTTGTTCTTAGTACACACCCTGCTGGGTTTATTGAGCGCCCTGTTTTTATTGCGCTTTTATTTTCAATTGTGCAAAGTGTCCTTCCAAAACCCCGCTGCGGAATGGGTGCTAGTCTTAAGTCAATTCGCGGTTAAACCCACCCGCCGCATCTTGAGTGTTTTTAAAAACTTCGGTCTCAGTCGAGTGGACCTATCGACCCTACTGTTAGCCTACCTAAGCCAACTGATCTTATTTAGCCTGACTTTGTGGCTAAAAGACTTCCCCTTAATCGTCGCCGGCAGCCATGTCTGGCCTAAGCTTTTAGGCTTAGCCACGGTGGGGGTAATGAACATCAGCCTGACCATTTTTTTGTACGCGGTCTTATTGCAAGCGGTGTTAAGTTGGCTCAATCCCCACACCGCATTAGCCCCATTATTAGACTCGCTAACCGCACCCATACTGACTAAGATGCGGCTATTTATTCGACCCATAGGGCACATCGATATCAGCCCACTGGTTTTTGTCATCGGTGCACAATTGGTCTTGGCCACCCTACTCATGCCATTAGAAAACCATTTATTGGCTAATCTATAGTCCGTCACACCCTGCCATGACCAGCCAACCCTCTCCTGAAGAAGCCACGCAGACCGCCGCTACTGCGGCCAGCAGCTTGGGCATAAAAATAAACGAGTACGCCCAATGGCGCGAGAGCTTAATTGCCACCATTAATGAATACATAGCCTGGTTAGATCAAGCTGGGCCTATGGATGCTGCCCAAGAATTACGCTTATTCGACATCAAAGAAACCTTAAAAAACGATCGCTTGTTATTGGCTTTTTTAGCGGAATTTTCCCGCGGTAAAACCGAAACGATTAATGCCTTATTTTTTGCTGATTTTAATCAACGTTTGCTACCCAGCGCGCCAGGCCGCACCACCATGTGCCCCACGGAAATATTCGCTAATGGCGAGCCGGCTTACATACAGCTGCTGCCTATAGAAACCAAATTCAGTAATGCCAGCTTAAGCGAACTAAAAAGCCAGCCCGAGCTGTGGCAAAAATTTCTGCTGGACACCCAATCAGCCGATGCCATGAAGCAAACCTTAAGCGCCTTAATTGAAAAAACCAGCGTGGATTTAGCCACGGCTAAATCACTAGGGTTTTGGCATGAGGACGACGCGGCCATGCAAAAGCGGCTAAGTGAAAAAGGCACGGTGGAAATACCCATGTGGCGCCACGCCATGATTAACTACCCACACCCCTTGCTGCAAAAAGGCTTGGTTGTGATCGACACCCCGGGCTTAAACAGCATGGGCGCCGAACCCGAATTGACTTTAAACATTATCCCCAATGCGCATGCGGTGTTGTTTTTAACGGCGATAGACAGCGGCATCACCAAATCCGACATGCAAATATGGTCAGACTACGTCAAAAACCGAGCCAGCCATAAATTGGTGCTGCTGAACAAAATTGACATGCTGTGGGACGGGCTAGAGAGCGACGCCGAAGTGAGCGCTATGGTGCAACAACAAATTGAGCACACGGCAAAGCAATTGGATTTAGATGCCAAACGGATTTTTGCCATCTCCGCACAAAAAGCCTTGTTAGCTAAAATTAAACATGATGCAAAACTACTGCAACGCAGCGGCATAGACGCATTGGAAGATGCATTAGCCAATCAACTGATTAAATCCAAGCATGAAATTTTAGGCCGCGCCATCGTGACGGAATGCGCCAACATGATCGCGCTGTCGCAAAAGGTCGCGGACATGCGGGTCAAGCAAGGTCAACTGCAGCTCAAAGAATTGCGTCAAATGCAAAACCAACAGGCAGACAGTACCCAAGAAATTCTGCTGCAAGTCACCACGGAGCGTAAACGCTACGACGCATCGGTGCTGACCTTCAATCAAGGTGGCGAAAAGATTAAACGCCTCAGTGATAAGTTGCTGCTGCAACTTAGTACCGGGTACTTAAACAGCACCTTGGAGCAAAGCAAACAAGACATGGGCGACAGTTGGACCACCATCAGCTTAAATAGAAGCATGCGTACGCTGACCAAACAAGCCATACAACTGGCGCAAGAAATTAAACAAAATGGCGATTTAATCAAACAAGAAGCCGACCATTTATACCAATTATTTTGCCGCGAGCATGGCTTTGAAAAGAGTGTAGCCATGCCACTGAATATGGATACCTTTATCAATAGCATGCAATCCCTGGAAAAAATTACCAACGACTTTTGCCTGGATCCAATTAATGTACTGACGGAAAAACGGTTTTTAATCCGGCGTTTTTACCATGGCCTTGGTGCGCAAATTCAAGCGGCATTTGAACAAGCGCAGTTAGATTGTTCGCTGTGGTTAAACGTGGTGATAGGCGAGCTTAAAACACAAATTAACGAGCATAAAAAATCACTAGACCAGCGCGCCGACGCCTTAATGGCATCGCACAACCACGCCGAAATCACCGAAAAAAACCTAGCTGCAACGGAAAAAGATCTGGCTAAGCTGAGCCATCAAGCCCAGCAGTTGAATAGCCTATTGTTGAAGCTGATGCGTTCCGCCAAATTTCATCAAGAGCCAAGCTCATCAGCAAGCTAGGCGTCCTTACATCAAAATAATATCAAACGATTCTTGACTGTAATTGGCTTCCACCTGCAAGGAAATCTGCTTGCCGATAAAGTCGGATAAATTGGCCAAACTTTGCGACTCTTCATCCAGCAGCATGTCTATGACTTTAGGCGCCGCCAGCACCCTAAGTTCTCTGGCATTAAACTGCCGCGCCTCCCTTAACAACTCGCGCAAAATCTCGTAGCAAACGGTTTGAGCAGTCTTTAATTCGCCGCGCCCTTTGCAACTGGCACAGGTCTCACAGAGCACGTGCGCTAAGCTTTCACGAGTGCGCTTACGCGTCATTTCAACCAAGCCCAAAGGCGTAAATCCATTCACGCCGGTGCGCGCACGATCGCGCGCCACGGCTTTTTGCAACTCGTCCAATACGGCTTCGCGCTGGCTGTCTTCATCCATATCAATAAAATCGATGATGATAATGCCGCCTAAATTGCGCAAACGCAATTGCCTAGCAATCGATTGGGCCGCTTCCAAATTGGTTTTGAAAATGGTGTCAGACAGGTTCTTGCCACTGACGAAACTACCGGTATTGACGTCTACCGTGGTTAAAGCTTCGGTTTGATCGAAAATTAAATAGCCGCCGGATTTCAACTCGACCTTGCGCGACATGGCTTTTTCAATTTCTTGCTCTATGCTGTACAAATCGAATAAGGGCCGCTCGCCTTGGTAATGCACCAATTTATCCAATGCCGCCAAGGCATATAAATTAGCAAAGTCGACTAGTTTTTGAAAGGTTTCACTGGAGTCGATGCGGACCATGGCCGTTTCTGCAGACAAGACATCGCGTAGCACCCGCATGGGCAAATTCAAATCCTGAAATATCAAGGTGCGATCTGGCACAGCGGTGCTTTTAGCCAGGATATGCTGCCAAGTTTTAGTTAAATAATCTATGTCAGCCAACAACTCTTCATCGGTCGCGGTTTCAGACATGGTGCGTATGATGTAGCCGCCGACACGCTGCTCTGGCAACAATCCGAGCAAGCGCTGTTTCAATTGCTCGCGCTCCGCCTCATCCTCTATGCGCTGCGACACGCCTATGTGCTCTTGTTGTGGCAGATACACCAAAAATCGGCCGGCTATGCTAATTTGCGTGGTCAACCTAGCACCCTTGGTGCCTATGGGCTCTTTGATGACTTGCACCATTAAAGACTGCCCTTCATGCAACACAGCCTGGATGGGCAACTGCGTTTCGGACTGGCCGCATTCAAATATATCGCCGGCATGCAAGAATGCCGCCCGCTGCAGGCCTATTTCCACAAAGGCAGACTGCATGCCGGGCAATACTCGGCACACCACACCACGGTAGACGTTGCCAACCAAGCCCAGCGAGGAACTGCGTTCAATTTGCAATTCCTGCACCACGCCGTTCTCCATCATGGCAATGCGCGTCTCTTGTGGCGTTACATTAATTAATATCTCTTCGCTCAATTGACTTCTCTTTTAATTTAATTCATCTGCATCAAAACGGAAATGCGTTTTAGCGCTTAAGTCTACAGCACACTTAAGCCTTGCCCACGCAACAATGCGGCTGTTTCGTACAAGGGCAAACCCATTACCCCAGAATAACTGCCTTCTATACGCTTAATCCAAGCCGCGGCTAAGCCCTGTATGCCATACCCACCGGCTTTATCTTGCCATTCGCCACTGGCTAAGTAAGCGTCGATTTGCACCGCCGAAAGCTCCATCATTTCAACTTGGGTGCAAGAGTAGGCCAATTCAATTTTCTGATTAAGCAGCAATGCGACGGCCGTATGCACCTGATGCACGCTGCCAGACAAGCCGGCTAACATCGCTCGCGCATCGGCCTCGTCCGCTGGTTTACCTAACAACTGCGTGCCCAGCGCCACCGTGGTATCGGCCGCCAATATCGCTTGCGCGCCATCTGCTGAGCCAAGCAAGCGGCCAGTGGCTAAGGCTTTTTGTTCCGCCAACCTTTGCACATAAGCCGCGGCCTGTTCGCCTGCTAGCGGGGTCTCATCGATATCGGCGGGTTTGATAACACAGCCCCAGCCTAGCTGGCTTAGCAGCTCAACCCGACGTGGGCTGCGCGAGGCTAAGTATAGGGTGTTGCCAGTATTGATTGCTGCCTTGTTATTCACACTGCTAAGTCCATTTATGCATTAAAGCGCAATCTTAACAAAGCTTTAGCGCTATCTGTGACTATTTTATGCCGCGTGCAGACAAACAAGATTAAGACCAGGCTTAAGTGGACAAATGCATGCATGGCATTAGTTTGAGTTAAAATAAGCAATCTATAACGAACACACAGCCTATTATGCAATGGATGCCCCATGCCACGGTCGCGGCAATTGTAGAAGATCAAGGTAAATTTTTACTGGTCGAGGAAGAAACCGATCGCGGTAATCGTTACAACCAACCGGCTGGCCACTTAGAAGACAACGAAAGTTTGTTAGCCGCGGTGGTACGAGAAACCATGGAAGAAACCGCCTACACCTTTCACCCTGAGGCCCTACTTGGCATTTACCATTGGAAACACGAACACAACGACAGCACCTACTTGCGTTTCGCCTACATAGGCCGTGTCAGCCATCATCAACCGACTCAAGCGCTGGATGAAGGCATCGTTCGCAGCGTATGGATGACGGTAGAAGAAATGCGCGAACAAGCCATGCTGATGCGCAGCCCGCAAGTTTTAAAATGCGTGGAAGATTATTTGGCTGGCAAACGCTACCCACTGGAAGCAATCACGCATTTATAAGTGCTAGCAACAAGCTAAGCACTTACAACAGTTAAAGACACAAGATGAATTTAAATAAACAGCAAAAGAAAAAAGTAGTAGTGGGTCTGTCTGGTGGCGTGGACTCATCGGTAACGGCTTTGCTCCTAAAACAGCAGGGCTATGAGGTGACCGGTCTGTTCATGAAAAACTGGGAAGACGACGACACCGATGAATACTGCTCGAGCAAACAAGACTTGCTTGATGCCGTCGCCGTCGCCGATAAGATTGGCATAGACATCGAGGCGGTTAACTTTAGTACCGAGTATAAAGATCGCGTGTTCGCTAATTTTCTAAGCGAATACCAAGCGGGGCGCACGCCCAATCCAGATATTCTATGTAATGCAGAAATAAAATTTAAAGCGTTTTTAGACCACGCCATGGGTTTGGGTGCCGATTTAATTGCCACAGGCCACTACGCAAAAGTTAGAGAAAACCCACTCAAACCTGGTTTATTTCAATTATTAAAAGCCGATGACGGCAGCAAAGACCAAAGTTATTTTTTATATAGACTCAATCAAGCTCAACTCAGCAAGACCTTGTTCCCACTGGGCGCTTTGCTAAAACGCGAAGTGCGGGAAATGGCCCGTCAGGCAGGGTTAATTAACGCCGACAAAAAAGATTCCACCGGCATTTGCTTTATAGGCGAACGGCCTTTCCAAGCTTTTCTTAGCCAATATTTACCGCGCCAACCAGGCGACATAAAAACAGCCGAAGGCAAACTGGTCGGGCGCCACGATGGGCTCATGTATTACACCTTGGGCCAACGCCAAGGTTTAAAAATAGGCGGCAGTCGCGATAGCAACGGCGAGCCTTGGTTTGTCGCTGGCAAAGACATGGAAAACAACGTATTAACCGTCGTTCAAGGGCATGACCACCCTTTATTACTAAGCGACGGCTTGCTCGCCAAGCAATTAAGCTGGATAGACCCGGAAGCGCCTGAACGGAACTGGGTGTACGGTGCCAAAACCCGTTACCGTCAAGCCGACGCACCTTGCGAGATAGAGCGCTTAAGCGCGGACGAAGTGGAAATCAAATTTGGGCAAAAACAATGGGCCGTCACCCCAGGGCAATCGGCTGTGGTTTATGAGAGCAATGTCTGCCTCGGCGGCGGCATCATTACCGGCGCCACGCCTGCTTAAGATTACCTAATACGGACTGGGCTCACTGCCAGCAAAAGACGGGCGTGCTTGCAAGCACAGATGCAAGCGATGTAAATTCGGGTATTGTGCGGCGAGGTCGATTTGCTTGGCAAAGCGCATGGTGACATAAGCCAGCATGCAAGCCACGGCGATGTCTGCCAAGCTGAATGCATCGTCTACACACCAGTTACGATCAGCCAAGTCGTCGTTCAACACGGTTAAACCACGGCTAACTTTATCCATCTGCTTAATCACCCACGCCGCATCTTGTGCTGCTTCGGCTTTACGCTGCTCCAGCATGATGGCCACTGCCGCATCGCATACCCCATCGGCCAAGGCCTCCCAGCGACGCACGCTTATTTTTGCTAAGGCGGCTTGCGGAATCAATTTATTCGAGGCCGAGCAATCATCCAAATACTCAACAATCACCCTGGAATCATAGAGACTGCTGCCGTCATGCAAAATCAACACCGGCACTTTAGCCAATGGGTTGTATTGTTTAACCGGGCAATCCGGGTCGGCTAACACGACTTGTTGCATGTCCAGCGATAGGCCTTTTTCTATGGCAACGATACGAACCTTACGGGCATAAGGGCTATTAATGGTATACAAGAGTTTCATGCTGTTGCTTGGCCTGTAGTATAAAAATTGTCTGACCTGGCATTATAATGCAAGCAACGTCACCCTTTAATAAAGCAAGCCAAGCTTGGTCAATATTTGGCTTGCTCAATTTTTTGAAGAACCACCCAGAAAACCATGATTGCTAACTCAAGTCACCCTTCTATGCCAAGCAGCGAACTGATGGCCTCCATCAAGCAACAAGTGCAATCTGCCATCGCAGAAGATGTCGGCTCAGGGGATTTAACGGCACAACTGGTGCCATCCACGCAAACCGCCAAAGCCAGCATTATTGCGCGGGAAACAGCGGTCATTTGCGGCATAGACTGGGTCAACGCCTGCTTTTCTGAAATAGACCCAAATGTAAAAATCGATTGGCTAGTAGAGGAAGGTGCTGAAATTAAGGCGGAACAGGTTTTATGCGAAATATCTGGCCTAGCCAGATCCATTTTAACGGCCGAGCGTTGCGCACTGAATTTTCTGCAAACATTATCCGCTACCGCCACCCAAACCCGTCACTACGTTAAAGCCATAGCCGGCACCAAGAGTCAAATTTTAGACACGCGCAAAACCATACCTAACTTAAGGTGGGCGCAAAAATATGCCGTCACCGTTGGCGGCGGTGGAAATCAGCGCTTAGCCTTGTACGATGGCGTATTAATCAAAGAAAATCACATAGCGGCGGCCGGCAGCATAGCCGCCATCCTTAAGCAGGCCCTGGCTTTAAACAGCAATAAGAGCATACAAATAGAAGTTGAGAACTTAAGCCAACTAGCGCAGGCCTTGCAAGCTGGCGCCAGCAGCATTTTGTTGGACAACTTCAGTATTGACCAATTGCGGGCCGCCGTTGAGCTCAATCAGGCATCAGATGGCCAGGCTGTGCTTGAGGCTTCAGGTGGCATAGGCTTGGAAAATGTCAGAGAGATCGCGCTAACCGGCGTCGATCGCATTTCCATAGGCGCCATCACAAAAAACCTACAGGCCGTGGATTTATCCATGCGCTTTCATGGCTAAGCCATGCTTAAACACCATTAAGCCATTCAACAGCCTATAAATCGCCTATCCAAGCGCCGCCGTCCTTGACCAAATAGGCTCAAACCGTTATGGTATAGGGTTGGTGTATAAATCGATAAAAAACGCGCTAAAACCGAATAAAAACAAACGCTAATTTAGCGCGGACAGAATAACTGAAGCAAAAAAACAAGCATGGGCAAAAGCATGGAAAAAAGTTCTAAAAAGATTACCGGCGCAGAAATTTTAATACGCTGCCTGCATGAAGAACAGGTTGAATTTGTATTTGGCTACCCAGGTGGCGCCGTCTTGCATATTTACGACGCGATTTTTCACCAAGATAAATTCAAGCACATCTTGGTTAGGCATGAACAAGCCGCGCTTCATGCTGCCGACGCCTATTCTCGTTCAACAGGCAAGGTAGGCGTTGCACTGGTCACGTCCGGTCCAGGCGCAACCAATGCCGTTACTGGCATTGCAACGGCTTACATGGACTCTATTCCCATGGTCATCATCAGCGGCCAAGTACCGACTTACGCCATAGGCGAAGACGCTTTCCAAGAATGCGACACCGTTGGCATTACTCGCCCATGCGTTAAACACAACTTCTTGGTTAAAGACGTCAAAGACATCGCCGCCACCATGAAGAAGGCTTTCTATGTAGCCTCCAGCGGACGACCAGGTCCAGTATTAGTAGACATCCCCAAGGACATCACGGCCGACCTGTGTCAATTTGACTACCCTGAAACGGTGCAAATGCGCTCTTACAATCCGGTAACCAAAGGGCATTTAGGTCAAATCAAAAAAGCCTTGAAATTATTAAGCGAAGCCAAGCGCCCCATGGTTTATTCGGGTGGCGGCGTCGTGCTTGGTGATGCGGCTGAGCATTTGATCAAATTGATACAAGCGCTAGGCTTGCCTATCACCAGCACCCTAATGGGTTTAGGTGGCTTCCCCGCTTCCGATAAAAAGTTTTTAGGCATGTTAGGCATGCACGGCACATACGAGGCCAACATGGCCATGCAAGAATGCGACGTATTGCTTGCCGTTGGTGCGCGCTTTGATGATAGGGTAATTGGCAATACCGTCGACTTTTTATCCAAGCCACGCACCATTATTCATATAGACATTGATCCCGCATCCATATCAAAACGGGTGAAAATTGACGTGCCCATCGTCGGCGACGTCAAGTCCGTGTTGGCTGACATGAACGAACTCATCGCCACGGAAAAACCGCAACAGAATACCGCTGCCCTGAATGCTTGGTTCGAACAGATTCAGACTTGGCGCGCTAAAGAATGCATGAATTTTGCCCAAAGTAACGAATTCATCAAACCACAATACGTGATTCAAAAATTGCATGAGGTGACTAAAGGCGAGGCCTTTGTTACCTCTGACGTGGGTCAGCATCAAATGTGGGCGGCACAATATTATAAGTTTGACCAACCTCGCCGCTGGATTAATTCCGGCGGATTGGGCACCATGGGCGTCGGCCTGCCCTACGCCATGGGCGTGCAGTTTGCTCATCCAAACGCACAAGTAGCCTGCGTGACCGGCGAGGGCAGCATACAAATGAACATCCAGGAGCTTTCAACCTGCGCGCAATACCACTTGCCGATTAAAGTCATCATGCTGAATAACCGTTATTTAGGCATGGTGCGTCAATGGCAAGAGTTTTTCTATGAGAACCGCTACTCCGAATCTTACATGGACAGCTTACCTAACTTCGTCAAGCTCGCCGAGGCATACGGCCATGTCGGCATGCAAATCACCAAACCAGGTGACGTGGAAGCAGCCCTAAAAGAAGCATTCGCCATGAAGTCGCGTTTTGTGTTCATGGATTTTATTACCGATCAAAAAGAGAACGTGTTCCCCATGATACAAAATGGCAAGGGCTTGTCTGAAATGATTTTAGCGGAGGACCTATAAGATGGCGACACAGTCTGCACGTCACATTATTTCGCTGCTAATGGAAAACGAATCGGGTGCTTTATCTAGAGTGGCCGGCTTATTCTCTGCACGCGGCTATAACATTGAATCACTAACGGTTGCCGCCACCGAAGACCAAACCTTGTCACGCATGACCATAGTGACCACCGGCTCTGAAGCTGTCATAGAACAAATCATTAAGCAATTAAACAAACTGGTGGACGTAGTCAAAGTATTGGATTTAAACGATGGAAAATTCATTGAACGTGAATTGATGTTAGTTAAAGTCAAAGCCACCAGCGCATTTAGAGAAGAAATGAAGCGCATGTGCGACATATTCCGTGGCCGTATTATCGATGTGGCCGACGGCAGCTTTACCATTGAGCTTACCGGCTCAGGCAATAAGCTTGATGCTTTTATCGAAAGTTTAGATAAAGCAGCGATCCTAGAAACCGTGCGCACTGGTGCATCGGGCATAGGTCGAGGTGACAGAATTCTGAAAGTTTAAGTTTTAAAACCCCCTTATATTTATTAAGCAATTGCATAGAAAGGCGACACAAAATGAAAGTTTATTACGATAAAGACGCGGACCTTGGTTTAATCAAAGGCAAAAAAGTAACCATCGTTGGCTACGGCTCACAGGGCCATGCGCATGCAGCCAACCTAAAAGACAGCGGCGTTAACGTCACCATAGGTTTACGCAAAGGCGGCAGCTCATGGGCGAAAGCCGTGGCCGCTGGTCATAATGTTTTAGAAATTGCCGAAGCCACCAAACAAGCTGATGTCGTCATGCTGTTATTGCCTGACGAAACCATGCCACAAATTTTTGATGCGGACGTAGCGGCCAACTTGAAACAAGGCGCCACACTGGCCTTTGCTCACGGCTTTAACATTCATTACAACCAAATCACACCAAGAGCAGACTTAGACGTGATCATGATCGCCCCTAAAGGCCCAGGCCACACCGTGCGCTCAGAATACTTAAAAGGCGGCGGCGTCCCTTCATTAATTGCGGTTTATCAAGATAAATCTGGCAAAGCAAAAGCCTTGGCCTTGTCTTATGCGGCGGCTAACGGCGGCACAAAAGGCGGCGTCATTGAAACCGATTTCCGTGAAGAAACTGAAACAGACTTGTTCGGCGAACAAGCGGTGTTGTGTGGCGGCGCGGTTGAATTGGTTAAAGCCGGTTTTGAAACTTTGGTTGAAGCAGGCTATGCGCCTGAAATGGCTTACTTTGAATGCTTGCACGAACTTAAATTGATCGTGGATTTGATGTACGAAGGCGGCATTGCCAACATGAATTACTCCATTTCAAACAACGCAGAATACGGTGAATACGTAACCGGACCAAAAGTCATCAACGACGAATCACGTTACGCCATGCAAGAATGTTTAGCTAACATTCAAAACGGTGAATACGCGAAACGCTTCATATTAGAAGGCCGCACCAACTACCCAGAAATGACCGCTCGTCGTCGTTTGAATGCAGCCCATCCAATTGAGCAGGTAGGCGGACAATTACGTGCCATGATGCCTTGGATTGCTAAAAACAAATTAGTAGACCAAGCCAAAAACTAAGGTAACAATAGGTCTGTAGACTTTAAGCTAGGCGGGAAGCGATGATAGCCTCCCGCCTTTTTTATTAGGGGTTGCCATGAACATAGCCGTACTGTCTCAATACGTCCTGCCCAAACAAGCCATCACTGCGCTTGCAGGTAAGTTAGCCCACCTACAGGGAGGCCGATTAACGGCAGCCGTGATACGCTGGTTTGTGCAACGCTACCAAGTCAACATGACGGAAGCGCAGAACCCAGACATACTAGCTTACAAAACCTTTAATGCCTTTTTTACGCGCGCACTAAAACCCGGGGCACGCCCCTTGGCCACAGCTGACTTTATCAGCCCGGTAGATGGGCGCATCAGTCAACTGGGTCGCATTGATATCGATCAACTGTTTCAGGCCAAAGGTCATAGCTACTCAACAACGGCTTTGTTAGGCGGCAATAAAAACCTGGCTAAAAAATTTGAAAACGGGCAATTTGCTTGCCTGTACTTAAGCCCCAAGGACTACCATCGCATCCACATGCCATGCGACGGCAGCTTAAGAAG
>ERZ1034363.314-NODE-314-length-34820-cov-13.752382_pt1 | contig 34820 bp, 28 predicted proteins | sample MGYA00520616_ERZ1034363 | MGnify/ENA primary metagenome ERZ1034363 (study PRJEB33736, sample SAMEA104284506) | Azolla filiculoides | biome: Urban; feature: Water surface; material: Ditch water | place: Netherlands | collected 2015-10-28 | depth 0-0.1 m ... | reverse complement strand
CTGGTTTACAATTGACTATACGGAAAATGGTGCTGCAAAACAGTTTAAAGCGCATTTTTCATTAAAAAGATAAAGAATATTTAGGAATAAAGATGTATTTGAAACACAAAAATTTATATCTTTGACCAATAAGCTTAAAAATCATTATTGTGGTTGTAAAACTGCAATAATGATTTTTTAAAAAGTTGTATATTAAAACAATAAATCGCATTTTCATTAAAACGATAAACCTACGATGAATTTTAAAAAGAGTTATTTTATTTTAGCATTTTTAGTAGCACAATTTACTTACTCGCAAGAGGGTGTTGCAGTTTATTCTGATTACTTATCAGATAATTATTATTTAATCCACCCATCTATGGCTGGAGCTTCAAATTGTGGTAAAATTAGACTTACAGGTCGCCAACAATGGTTCGGTCAAGAAGATGCGCCAGCTTTACAAACTTTAAGTTTTAATACATCTTTAGATGAAGATGGAACATCAGGAGTAGGGATGATTCTTTTTAATGATAAAAATGGTTATCATTCGCAAAGAGGAGGAAAGTTAACTTATGCTCATCATTTGAGATTTTCTAGAGGAACATTGGATTTGAATCAATTGTCTTTTGGTTTAAGTGCTGCTTTTGTTCAAAGTACATTGGATGGTTCTGAATTTACGGGTTTTGATCCTGTAATTGTTCCAGGGGTAATTCAAAAAGATTCATATTTTAATGTTGATTTAGGAGTTTCTTATCACTATATGGATTTCTTTACTCATTTTACAATTAAGAATTTTTTGGCTAGTCAAAGAAGAGAGCTGTATTCAGAAGGATTTGAGTCGGATAATTTGAGTAAGTATTTATGGAGTGCTGGTGCTGTTTTTGGAGATGATAGTAATTTATTGTTTGAGCCTTCATTTATGTTTCAATATACTTCTGAAACTAAAGAAAAAGCTATTGACTTAAATTTGAAAGTATATAAAGAGTTAGAATTTGGAAAATTATGGGGAGGATTGTCATACAGAAGAAGTTTTGATGGAGCTCAATATGTAAGTGGAAGTGGTTTAGAAGAACAAAAATTACAATGGGTAACTCCAATTATAGGTTTAAATTATGACAAATTTATGTTTTCATATACTTATTCTCATATAATGGGTGATGTTAAATTTGATGATGGTGGTTTTCATCAAATTACCTTAGGAATCAATGTATTCTGTAAAGATAAAGAGTGGGATTGTAATTGTCCTGCTGTAAATTAAATTTATAAAATAGTATATTTGTGTCCCGATTTATCGGGACATTTTTTTTAAAAGTGATTATGTTAATAAAAGAAGTAAACGGAAAGTATCCACAAATTCCTCAAGATTGTTATGTCGCTGAAAATGCAACTATTGTTGGTGATGTTGTTTTTGGAGCAAACTGTAGTGTATGGTTTAATGCAGTGGTTAGAGGCGATGTAAATTCCATTTCTATAGGGAATAAGGTTAATATTCAAGATGGAGCAGTAATTCATTGTACTTATCAAAAACATCCGACGGTTATTGGTAATAATGTTTCAATTGGTCATAATGCAATCGTTCATGGTTGTACAATTAAAGATAATGTTTTAATTGGTATGGGAGCGATAGTTATGGATAATTGTATTATTGAAAGTAATTCGATAGTTGCAGCAGGTTCAGTAATTACTCAAAATACTGTCGTTGAATCTGGGTGTATTTATGCTGGTGTTCCTGCAAAAAAAGTTAAAGATATTGACCAAAGTGATTTTGCTGGCGAAATCGAAAGAATATCCAATAATTATGTAATGTATTCGAGTTGGTTTAAAACGGAAGAATAGTTTTAAAAAGCCTTAAAAAATACTTTTTCTTTATTATTTAGAATGTTCTCTAAAACTTTTGGATTGCTATTGGTGTAAAATAGTTGAGAAGACAGTTCTTTTGAATCATTCATGAGATTATGTTCTTCTAGTATCTTTTTGGTTTGTTTTGCAACGGCTTCTCCTGAATCAATAATCTTTATGCTTGATGGTATTATTTTTTTAATTTCTGGAATTAAATATGGATAATGACTGCATCCAAGTACTAAATAATCAATATTTTTTTCAACCATTGGATATAAATAACTTTCTAATAATTCTCTCATTTCTGGAGTATTAATATCACCATTCTCTATTAGTTGAACTAATCCATGTCCTATTTGTTCAATTATTTTGACATCTGGATGGTTTGATACGTTTTTATGAAACAATTCACTGTTCAATGTGCCTTTTGTTGCAAGAATTCCTATTGTATGTGTTTTGCTTTGAATTGCTGCAGGTTTGATTGCGGGCTCAATACCTATGAATGGAATGTCATACTTTGATCTTAATTCTTTAATTGCATTTGTTGTTGCTGTATTGCAAGCTACAACTATAAGTTTGCAATTTTGTTCCAAAAGAAATTCTGTGTTTTTGCAACTTAAGGAAATGATTTCTTCTTTCGATTTTAATCCATAAGGAGCATTTTTACTATCAGCTAAGTAAATGGTGTTTTCATGAGGTAACAAGGCATGAACTTCCTTCCAAATTGAAGTTCCCCCTATACCAGAATCAAATAAGCCTATTGGATTTGTGTTTTTCATTAAAACAAAAATAAAAAAAACTGCTCAATCTAACGTTAGATTGAGCAGTTTTTATAGTTACTATTTGAATTAATTAGAAACCTAATTCTTTTTTAACATCAGCTAATAAATCTGGTCCATCAGCAACAATAACTCCACTACCAGTTGTTGAATCTAATACATAATTGATTCCTTTTGCTTTAGCTACTTTTTTCACCGCAGCTTGTGCTTTTTCCATTATAGGTTTGATTAAGTCTAATTCTTTTTGACCTAATTCTTTTTGAGCTGTTTGTTGGAATTGTTGAATACGAGCACCCATATCTTGCATTTCTTTTGAACGAGTTTCATTTAATGCATCACCAGCAGTAGCAGATTCTTGTTCATATTTTTGCAATTTAGTTTGGTATTCAGTTACCATATTTTTGTAATCTTTGTCATAAGTTTCTTGAATTTTTTTCAATTGTTCTTGAGCAGTTTTCATATCTGGCATAGAAGTCATTAATGCTTGAACATCAATATGAGCTACTTTAGTTTGTGCTGAAGCTTGAGCTCCTATAAAAAGTACAACTGCGATTACTAATGATTTTAATTGTTTCATTTTTTGATTTTAATTTAGGTGTTAATTATTCTTTTTTCTCTGTTTCTGTTTTTTCTTCCTTAGCTTTTTTTGCAGCTTCTTTATCTGCGGCTAATTTTTTCTTTTTTTCTTCTAAAGCTTTTTTACGCTCTTCTATTTTTTTATTTCTGTCGTCAATTGCTTTTTGTCTTGTTTCTTCAGGAGTTAGTTTTTTTTCTACGTTACCATTTTCAGTTGTTTTATCTTTATCTGAATCTGGAGTTATTGTTTTGTTCTGATCTTCTGTAGATTCTTTTTCAATTACTGTGCCATTTTTTTTTGCTTCGCGTTCATCAAGCATTTTTTGGCGTTTTTCTGCTGCTGCTGCTTTTTTATCTGCGATAGCTTTTTGTCTTTCTTCAATTAGTTTTTCTCTAGCGGCTTTTTTATCGTCTAATATTTTTTGTCTTTCTGCAACCGCTGGATTATCTTCAATTGATTCTTCTAAAGCTTCTTTTGCTTCTAAAGCTTTTAATTGCTTTTTACTCATTTCTTCTCTTTTTTGAGAAGAAGTTAATTTTTTTACAACATAATCACTGATGTCATATTTTTGAGCTGCAAATAACATCGTTAAATCGGATGATTTGTCAAATATAAAATCATATTTTCTTTGCTCAGCTACATCTTGTACAATAGTAAAAATTTGATCTTGAATTGGTTTTACAAGCACTGATTTTTGTATGATTAAATCACCTTTTGGACCAAAACGTTTTTCTTGATAATCTAAAAGTTCTTTCTCGAAGTATGCAATTTCTTCTTCGCGTTCTTCTATTAGTTCTTTGGTTAAAAGAACACGTTCTGTTTTTAAGTTTTCTTTTAAAGTGTTTAATTCATTTCTTTTGGTTTCAATTTCTTGCTTCCATTTTTGAGCTTTTTGCTCTAATTGGTTGATTGCATCTGCATAATCTGGAACTTTTTCTAAAATATATTCCATATCAATATAGCCAATTTTCACACCTCTTGCGGTTTGAGCATTGGCAAAAATTGAAATAAAAGCAATAAATAAGAGTATTCTTTTCATATATAAATGTGTTGTTTTTTATGAATAAAGTACCAAGTGAAATACTTGATACTTTTCAAACGTAACAAATATCAAAATATTTTTACGAATTTAATAAAAAACTATTAACTATCTTTAAAATTGTTGTCCAATGATAAAGTGTGTTTGCCAGCCACTTTTAACTGTTTCACCAGGAATTGCATCAAATCCATGCGCAAAATCTATACCTAATAAACCAAAAGCAGGCATGAATACACGTAATCCAACTCCGGCAGAACGTTGTAATTTGAACGGATTGTAATCTTTAAATTCGTCAAATGCTGCTCCAGCTTCTAAGAAACTTAAGGCATAAATTGAAGCAGATTGATTTAGTGTAATTGGGTAACGTAATTCTAATGAGAATTTGTTATATACCGTTCCACCATCAGTTGATGATAATGAATTGTTTGGATATCCTCTTAATTGAATAGTTTCTCTACCATCTAATGAATAGTTTGCTAATCCATCACCTCCTAAATAAAAACGCTCAAATGGAACCAATCCTCTGTCGTTGTTATACGCTCCCATATATCCAAATTCTCCTAATGAACGAAGGACTAATTTGTCATAAACGCGAGTATACCAGTCTGCTTTGAATTTGATTTTATAATATTCTAACCAGTTGTATTTCTTTTGGTCAACTTTTGCTTGGTCTACAGCTGCATCAGCTGGATCTGTAACTGGATAACCATCTTCGCCTAAGTAAGTGCCTGCAGGGTAGTTACTTCCATCTGGAGCAAAACCATCTTCAGTAGCTCTTGTTTTGTATTCGTCAAGATTTTTTAAATTTCCATAATCAATTCCATTAAACAAAGAGTATGGTAAAGTGAATTTTCCAGAAATACTAAATTCAGAACCCTGAGTTGGGTAAATTGGGTTAATCCCTTTACTGTTTCTAGATAAACCTATCGTGTATGCTAAATTTCTTGATGCACCATTCCCGAAAGTAAATAACCCAGTGTTGTAATTATTTAAGTCATAATATTGGAATGAAACTGCTTGAGATAATACAAAATAATCATCTGGCACTGTTAAACGTTTTGCAATACCAACAGATAATGAAGTGATATTGAAACTTTGATCTCTAGTTACATCTCTTGTTGAGTAGTTGTATAAGAATTGTTTACTGTGTGATAATGATGTTGAAAAACTTATAGGTTTTTTACCGCCAAACCATGGTTCAGAAAAAGATAAACTATAGGTTTGAAAATAAGAACTTCCTTGTAAACGTAGGGACATTTTTTGTCCATCACCCATTGGAAGTGGTTTGTAGGCATCTTTCTTAAATATATTTTTAGCTGAGAAGTTATTAAAAGATAATCCTAAAGTTCCAATGAAACCACCACCGCCATAACCTCCTTGAAGTTCAATTTGACTAGCTCCTTTTTCAACAACTTTATATTCTATATCAACTGTTCCAGCTTGAGGGTCAACATTTTTAAAATCAGGTTTAATTGCTTCAGGATCGAAGAATCCTAATTGTCCGATTTCACGAATAGAGCGGATTAAATCTTCTTTGCTATATTTTTGACCTGGTTTTGTTCTTAATTCTCTGTAAATTACGTGGTCATTTGTTTTGTCATTTCCAACAACGGTAATTTTATTAAAATAAGCAATTGGACCTTCTGTAATTCTGATTTCAAAATCAATAGTGTCGTTAACTGTTCTAACTTCAACTGGATTGATGTTTGAAAATAAATATCCGTTGTTTTGGTATAAATTAGTAATATCTTCTCCGTCTGGTTTTGACTGGTCTGCAATTCTTTTTTGTAAAATGGTTCCGTTGTAAACATCTCCTTTTTTGATTCCTAAAAGTGCATTTAATTGACGGTCTGTGTATACGGTATTTCCTAAATAACGAATATCTCCAAAATAGTATTTTCTACCTTCTTCTAATTTAACTTTAATTGCAATAGTATTGCTATTCTTGTCATAGGTAACTGAATCTGATAGAATTCGCGCATCTCTATATCCTTTTTCTTTGTATTTGTCTATTACAGCAACTAAATCTTCTTTGTATTTGTCTTTAATGTATTTAGATTTTTTGAAGATTCTAATAGGATTACGTTGTTTAGTATTTTTAAATGTTTTTTTAAGCGAAGCATCAGTAATTTGAGAATTACCATCAAAATCAATACTCTTAACCTTTACTTTATCACCTTTGTCAATATTTACAACCATTTTTACATCAGAAAAAGCAGAATCTTGAACCGTACTTATGGCTACTTTTGTATTATAATAACCATCTTTTCTATATTTATTTTCGAAATAGTTTTTAGTCGTAGTTAATAAATTTTCATTAACAATTTTCCCTTTTTTAAGGTCGGCCTCTTTGATTAATTCTTCGGCTTTTCCTTTTTTTACACCTTGGATTTTAACATCACCCAGTTTTGGAAGTTCATTGATGTTTAATTCTAAAAAGATACTATCTCCTTCAATTTTATTCACATAAAAATTAACGTCCGAAAACAAACCTAACTTCCATAATTTTTTTATAGCCGCACTGATATCCTCTCCAGGAACCATAATTGATTGTCCTTTTTCAAGACCAGTAAAAGTAGTTACAGTTTGCTCGTTATAGCTAATTTTTCCAGTAACATCAATTTTGGCTAGTATATATTCTTTTCCGCTCTCCAATTTGGTCTCTTGAGCAAAAATTGAACTGCTATTTATTAAAATAAAAATTGAAAGTAGTTGTAATCCTTTTTTAAACATTTTTTTACGGTATAATTTGTTCGCTTGTTTTTCCAAATCGGCGTTCTCTTTTCTGATAACTAATAATTGCTTCATATAAATGGTCTTCTGAAAAATCTGGCCAAAGCACATCTGTAAAATAAAACTCGGCATAAGCTATTTGCCATAATAGGAAATTACTTATTCTATGTTCGCCACTTGTTCTTATTACTAAATCTACATCGGGTAAATTGTGTGTGTAAAGATGCTGATTAATAATTGATTCGTCAATAGCCTCTTCAGAAATTATATTATTTTTAACTTTGTTGCTAATTTTTTTAACAGCTTGAACTAGTTCTTCTCTAGCACCATAACTAAGGGCTAAAGTAAGCGTCATTCGAGTGTTTTCGGCAGTTTTTTGAATTACTTCTTGTAATTCTCTTTGAACGTTAGTGGGTAAATTTGTTAAATTTCCTATTGCGTTCAATTTGATGTTATTTGATTGTAAAGTCTTAATTTCTTTCTTTAAAGAGGAAATTAAAAGCTTCATTAGTGTATCAACTTCTAATTTTGGACGATTCCAATTTTCAGTTGAAAATGCATAAAGGGTAAGGTTTTTGATACCAAGTTTAGCACAAGATTCTACAGTTGTTCTCACGGATTTAGTGCCACTTTCATGACCTAAAGCACGTAAAAGACCTTTTTGTTTTGCCCATCTACCATTTCCATCCATAATAATGGCTAAATGTTGAGGCAAAGTTGCTGTATTTATTTGTTGTACTAATTCCATTTTATTCTGCGCAAAAACATGGGTTTTGACCAAAGGTATATGTTAGTGTTAAACCTGTAAACACATACCAATCTTTACTATCTAAATTGCCAAAACGCAAGGTTTCAAAATTATCATTTTCAGGATTACTCCCGTCTAAATTATCTGTAAAAGTATAACGGGCTCCAATTTCTGCTCCCAATATAAAATTATTAAACAAACGTGCTTTTACACCAACTATCATTGGAATTGCAAACGTGCTGCTTTGATAATCTTTTTCACTTTTGTTATTTAAGATATAAATCTCATCATAAATGAAATAATTCACTCCAGTAAAAACATAAGGAGTTACCTTCTTTTTACCATCATGCAAATCAAAATCCATGAAATTGAATTCCATTCCAGCAGAAAACTCTTTTACTTGATTTTCAAATGAATTTCCTCTTAAATTTCTACTTGGAACATCGCTGTCAATATCTTTTGATTTTAAACTTCCTTGGTAATAGGAAAATCGCCAAGCATGACGCGCGCTTCTATTCCATTTATAAATTATTCCAATTGCTGGCTCATTTGGCGCTATATAATCCGTTGGACCCACATCACCAATATAATTAATTCCACCTACAAAAACACCTAACTCATTGATTTGTGAGTAGGCATTCAAGGTGCAGAAAATCAAGCTTATGTAAATTAAAAAGCGTCTCATTTTTTGAAATAGTTTGCAAATATAACAATATTGACTTCTTAACCCTATTATAAAGGATTTTTTTGTTACATCTTGTTGAATTTTTAAAACGCTAAAAATCAGAAATTGATATGTAGAATCATTAATTTCTTTTATCGGCTCCCCAAAGTAGTTTTTTTCTAATTGTATTTAAAAAAGTTTCTTCTTTGAATTCTATGATTGAAATTGTGAACGGCGCTTTTCTGATGTAGACAGTTGTTTCTTTGGAAACCGCCGCAATCCTTGAATCTAATGAAATTAGAAATTGTTCTTCTCTTCCAGAAATTTTTAATTCAATTTCTGTATCATCAGTAATTACCAATGGTCGTGCATTTAAGTTATGAGGTGCCATTGGTGTAACCACAAAACTAGCAACTTCTGGTGTTAAAACTGGACCGCCACAACTTAATGAATAGCCTGTTGAACCTGTTGGTGTTGAAACAATCAAGCCATCTGCCCAATAAGAAGTTAAATATTCACCATTTAATGAGGTTTCAATTGTTATCATCGAAGTGGTATCTTTTCGGGCTACTGTAACTTCGTTTAATGCGAAGTCTAAATCTTTGAAATTTTGATATTCTGGATTTGTTTTTACACTTAACAAACTTCTTTTTGAAATGATATAATCTTTAATTAATACTTTTTGTAATAATGTTTCAATATTTTCAAATTGAACGGTTGCTAAAAACCCTAATCTTCCAGCATTAATCCCTATGATTGGAATGTTCTTATCTCTTATAAAGGTGGCTGCTTTTAAGATGGTTCCATCGCCACCAATGCTTATTAATGCTTCAAAATCGCTATCGAGTTCAGTATAATTTGAATAACTTGGATGCTCATTTGTGATAATGTTTTTTTCTTGTAATATTTTTAAAAACGAATTTTCAAAAGCAATTGAAATAGATTTAGCTTCTAAAAATTGAACAACTTTTGTAACAATTTCAGCAGTGTTGTTTTGATAATATTGTCCGAAAATAGCTATTTTCATATTTCTCTTTTATATGTTAAGATATTTGTCTAAGTAGTCTGAACGCTCTTTTAGGCTATTCAAATAGGAATCTTCTTGATGTTCAGAAATAATTTCATATTCATATCTTCTAAATGTTTGAATAATATCATTCAAGCCACTTTGACTAATTTTTACGGTAATTTCAACTTTGTTATTTGCTATGTTAGAAATAAATAATCCTAAGATTTTTGCATTGTTACTTTCTATGATTTGTGTAACTTGACTCATTGAAAATTTATCTACTTCTTTTTCTACGATAATAATCCCGCCTTCTTCTTTTAAAAATGGAGTTTCATGCAAAAATCGAATAACATCTTCTAATTCATAATAGCCTAAATAATTATTTTTTTCGTCTAAAACAGGCAATAAATTTGCTTCATTTTTAGCAAAAACTTCCAAAACATCAAGCCAAATCATTGTAGATCGAACGAAAAATCGTTCAAAATGAAATCTACTATCGTTAATAATAGCGTCAGGATTTAGAAATTCAACGGCTTCTTTACTTACGCATCCAATATAAATACCATCTTCTGTTACTGGGAAGTGAGTGTATGGAAAATCTGCAAAAACATCTTGTGCTTCCGCAATAGAATCAGTATGTTTAATGGGTTTTATCTCGTTATTAATGTAGCTGTCTAAACTATTCATTTTGATTGGTGTCTAATTCAACCGCAAAATAATCAAAAAATACCACATGTTACCTAATTTATACTTTGTATTTTTGCTAAAATAAAATAGAACACATGACAAAATTATCGGTTAATATTAATAAAATAGCAACTTTACGTAATTCAAGAGGTGGAAATGTGCCTGATTTATTAAAGGTTGCAAAAGATATTCAGCAATTTGGAGCACAAGGAATCACAATTCATCCGCGCCCTGATGAACGTCATATTCGTTATCAAGACGCTCGTGATTTAAAATCAATTGTTTATACAGAATATAATATAGAAGGAAATCCACAACATAATTTTATTGATTTAGTTTTGGAATGTAAGCCAACACAAGTTACGCTGGTTCCTGATGCTATTGGAGCTTTGACATCTAATGCAGGTTGGGATACAATAACACATAAATCATATTTGACAGAAGTAATTCAAGAATTTCAAAGAAACGGAATCCGAACTTCTATTTTTGTAGATGCAGATGAAAAAATGATTGAAGGAGCAAAAGAAACTGGTACAGAACGTATCGAGTTATACACAGAATCGTATGCTCACGAATATGGTTTAGGTAATGAAAAAGGAATCGAACCTTTTATAAAAGCAGCTATTAAAGCTAATGAGTTAGAGCTTGGAATAAATGCCGGACATGATTTGAGTTTAGATAATATCAAATTTTTCAAGGAAAATATTCCTAATTTATTAGAAGTCTCAATTGGCCATGCTTTGATATCTGAATCTTTATATTTAGGATTAGAAAACGTAGTGAATATGTATCTTCAAAAATTAAAGTAAAACATGTTGCATTCAAGAATAGAAGGAGAAGGAAAGCCAATGATAATTATTCATGGTTTTTTAGGAATGTCTGACAATTGGAAATCACTTGGGTCACAATTTGCATTACAAGGTTTTCAAATACATGCAATAGACTTGCGAAATCATGGAAAAAGTTTTCATGCGGATGAATTTAGTTATGAAGTTATGGTAGAAGATGTTAAGCAATATTGCAATTATCATCAACTAACAAATTGTGTAATACTAGGGCATTCTATGGGAGGAAAAGTAGCTATGCTGTTAGCAACTACCTATCCAGAATTGGTTTCTAAATTAATAGTGGCCGATATAGGACCAAAATATTACGCTCCGCATCACCAAACTATTTTAGCAGGATTAAATGCAATTGATTTTTCTAAAAAACCAAGCCGAGGTGATGTTGAAGAAGAATTGTCAAAATATATTAAAGATTTTGGTACTCGCCAATTTTTATTGAAAAATCTATATTGGAAAACGCCTGAGCAATTAGCTTTTAGATTCAACTTAAACGTTTTTAATGAAAAAATTGAAACTATTGGGACAGCACTTCCTTTTGAGAATCAATTTTTAAAGCCGACTTTGTTTTTGAGAGGTGATAAATCGGATTATATTTTAGACGCTGATTTTGAAACAATTTATCATCATTTCCCTACAGCTGAAATTCATACGATTAAAAATGCAGGTCATTGGTTGCATGCCGAAAACCCAAAAGATTTTTATGAGCATGTAATGCGATTTATGAAATAAAAATGCTAAAAAATTATGCGTGCATAATTTTTTAGTTAAAAAAATTGTAAAATTCATATTTTGTCTTAATTTTGAACTATTGATTTTTATAAATTCAGAAAAAAACTAACACTAATTACATTATGAGAAAATTACTTTCTTTAACATTATTGGCTTTAGCTGGCTCAACTGCATTTGCAGGAGGATATCGAGTTAGTATTCAAGGTCAAAAACAATTGGCTATGGGACACACAGGTGTTGCTGTAGTAAATAGTGCTGAAGTTGCGTTTTTCAACCCAGCTGGTATGGCTTATTTAGATAAAAAATTTAATTTATCTGTAGGTGGTAATGCATTGTTTGCAAAAACTAAATTCCAAAATTCACAATACAATTGGGAAGCTTCAACAGAAAACATGGGAACTCCATTTAGTGTTTATGCAACATACAAAATTAACGATTGGTTTACAGCAGGTTTGGCAGTTTATACTCCATATGGAAGTTCTGTAGAATGGGACCAAGACTGGGAAGGAGCGCATTTAGTAAATAATATTGATTTACAAGCTATTTTTGTACAACCATCTATCTCTATTAGAGTTGGTGAGCACTTTAGTATTGGTGGTGGACCAATCTATGCAACAGGAGCTGTAAACTTCAACAGAAATTTATCTATGAATCCATTGCTTTCTGATTCTGAGGGTAATCCAACAGATGTTACTTTAGATGCAAAAGGAATTACTGCATGGGGATATACTGCAGGGTTCATGTTTAATCCAACAGATAAATTAAGATTGGGGATGAATTACCGTTCAGAAATTATTATGGAGGCTAGAGATGGTGATGCAACATATAATGACACTCCTTCTTTTAACCCTCTTGCAAACACTAAATTTGATGCTGATTTACCATTGCCAGCAGAATTAACTGTTGGATTGTCTTATGAAGTAACAAATAAATGGTTAGTTGCATTTGATTATAATAGAACAATGTGGAGTGTTTACAAAGCTTTAGATGTTAAATTTGCTAATGGAACAGAATCTTTAAATCCAAGAAACTATCAAAACTCAAGTACTTATAGATTTGGTACGCAATATAAAGCAAATGACAAATTTACTTTCAGAGCAGGTATGTATTTTGATGAAAGTCCAGTTCAAGATGGATACTTTGCACCAGAAACACCTAGAAATGATTCTATGGGATATACAGGAGGTTTAACATATCAAGTGAATAGTAAATTAGGAGTTGATTTCTCATTCTTGTATTTACACTTTGACGAGATTGATAATTCATACAACTATTCAACAGATCCTATTTCAGGACAACCTAATCCTGATTTTGGAGGAACTTATAAATCAGTTGTATTCTCTCCAGGTATTGGTATTACATATGGTTTCTAATTTTTAATAAAAAAGAAAGATGAAAAATAAATTTATATATTTAGCTATTATAGCGGCTGGTTTTGCATCATGTGAGCCAGAATTTGAAAATGCAGTAGATGCAAATTATACAGCAGGTGATGCCGATTTTACAAGCTATGTTGCTATTGGAAATTCATTAACTGCTGGTTATATGGATGGTACCGTTTCAAGAGGGAGTCAAATAAATTCTTACCCAAATTTATTAGCACAACAATTTGCATTAGTTGGTGGAGGAGCATTTACTCAACCATCATATGCGGATGATGTTAATAATTTAGGAGGATTAATGTTGGGAGGAATGCCAATAGGAACAACACGTTTAGTTATTGATGCTTCACAAAGTCGACCAGAAAATATTGCAGGGACTTCTACAATTGAAGTTTCAAATTTACAAGCTACTGCTTATAATAACATGGGAGTTCCTGGGGCTAAATCGTTCCATTTATTAGCTTCTGGTTATGGTAACGTGGCTGGAGTTGCATTAGGGCAAGCTAATCCATATTTTGTTAGACATGCAACTTCTCCAACAGCTACTGTTCTAGGTGATGCAATGACAAAAAACCCAACTTTCTTTACCAATTGGATTGGTGCTAATGATGTTTTAGCTTATGCTACTAACGGTGGTGCAAAATCTGACGGAATGACTCCAGCAGATGATCACAATGCAACAGGAAATTTGAATCCAACAACTTATGGAGGTAATGACATTACTAACTCAAATGTATATGCGAATGTTTATAATCAAATAATCACTACTTTAACATCAAATGGTGCTAAAGGTGTAGTATGTACAATTCCTAGTGTAACATCAATTCCATATTTTACTACTGTTCCTTATGCGCCATTATCGCCAACAGCTTTAGGTGGTTCAACAAATATTAACGCATTAAATGCACAGTTATATGGGCCTTTAGATGGTATTTTTACTGCTTATGGTGAGCCAAATCGTGTAAATCCATTATCAGCTACTTCAGCAAATCCAATATTAATTTATGACGCTGATGCTACAGATAGATCGGCTCAAATTACTGGAGCATTAACACCAACATTAGGTGCTCCAACAGCAGCTGCTTTTGGAGCTGTTTTTGGAAAAGCACGTCAAGCTACAGCAGCTGATTTAGTTGTTTTACCTGCATCTTCAGTAATTGGTACTCCAAATGCTTCTGCTCCATCTACTTTAATTAATATCAATGGAGTTTCTTACCCAATGGCTAACAAATGGGTTTTAACGGCTAATGAAAAAGCTAAAGTTGCAAGTGCTACAGCAGCTTTTAATAGTACTATTGTTTCTATTGCTTCAGCTAATAATTTAGCGGTTGCTGATATGAACGCAATTATGAATCAATTAGTAAGTGGTTTACAAATTGAGACAGGTCAAATCTATACTGCCAATTATTTTAGTGGTGTTGCAACTGAAAACAAAGTATTATTTTCTTTAGATGGTGTTCATCCAAACGCTCGTGGATATGCTGTAATTGCAAATGAAATTATCAAAGTAATTAACGAACATTACAACGCGAACTTACCTTTACATTATGTAAATAATTTCCCTGGAATTAACATAGTAGGTTCAAATTAAAAATAAATCATATTTTAATAAGAAAGGCATCATTTTTGGTGCCTTTTTTTGTAATTTTAAATCTATAAATAAAAACAGATGAATTTTATAATCAAATTATTAATCAGTACTATTATAGTATTTGCTTTAGCTTACTTTTTACCAGGTGTGGATGTTGACAATATAACTTCGGCATTATTGGTTGCAGTAGTATTAGGGTTTTTAAATACTTTTTTAAAGCCTATTTTAGTTTTTCTTACTATTCCGGTAACATTAATTACTTTAGGATTATTTCTACTAGTAATCAATGCGGTAATTATTTTAATTTGTGATTATTTTATTGCAGAATTTCATGTAAATGGGTTTTTGACAGCCTTAATTTTCAGCGTATTATTATCAATTAGTCAAGCAATATTGAACAAAATATTTGTTAGTAAAGATTAATTTTATAGCGAATTGAATTTCAATAAATTAAAAACTTGTTTGGGTTGTAAAAATTCTATAATTTTGCAACCCAATTTTTATGGTATTTAAATAAAGAGATAATGAACATTACAAAAGCACAAGTTGATGCATTAAACGCTATTATTACAATAGCAATTACAAAAGAAGATTATTCGGATAAAGTAGAAAAAGTATTAGCAGATTATAGAAAAAATGCAGCTATTTCTGGATTTAGAAAAGGAGCAGTTCCAATGAGTTTAATTCAAAAACAATATGGAAAAGCTGTTTTGTTAGACGAAGTAAATAAAATTTTACAAGCTTCTTTAAATGATTATTTAACCACAGAAAAATTAGATATTCTTGGAAATCCACTTCCAAAAATGACAGAAGATTTTAATTGGGACAATGAAAATTTATCTTTTGAGTTTGAATTAGGACTTGCGCCACAATTTTCAGTTGATTTAGCAGCAAAAAACAATGTTACTAAATTCAATGTTATTGCTGATGATAAAATGTTGAATGATCAAGTAGAACGTATTCAAAAACAATACGGGAAATTAATTTCTCAAGCTGAAGTAAAAGCGGACTATGAAGTTAGAGGAACTTTTACAAATGAAGAAAAAGGAATTAATGCACCAGCAAATTTTGCATTAGATATTTTTGCAGATAAAAAAGTGGCTAAATCATTTGTAGGTAAAAAAGTAGGTGATGTAGTTGCTGTTGGAACAAAAGGGTTGTTTGACGACGATCATAAATTAATGGATTATTTGAAAGTAGCTCATGACGATGTTCATGGATTAGATATCACAGTTGATTTTACAATTGAAGAAATCAACGCAGTAGAAAAGGCTGAATTAAATCAAGAATTATTCGATAAATTATTCGGACCTGGAGTTATTGCTTCAGTAGAAGATTTAAAAGCTAAAATTAAAGAAGATGCTGAAGCGCAATTTGCACAGCAAGCTGATCAAAAATTCTTAAATGATGTGACTGATTTCTTAATAGAAAGCACAAAATTTGATTTGCCAGAAACATTCTTAAAAAAATGGATTAAAACAGTAACTGAAACGCCTCTTACTGATGAGCAAGCTGAAGAAGAATTTGCTAAAGCAGAAAAAGGATTGCGTTTTCAATTAATCGAAGGCAAAGTAATGGCTGAGAATAATTTGCAAATCACTTTCGAAGATTTAAAAGCACATACAGCTGAGTTAATCAAAAAACAAATGGCACAATTTGGTCAATTAAATCCATCAGAAGATGAAATTAATGGAATTGTTGCTCGTGTAATGTCAAACCAAGATGAGGTAAAACGTTTATCAGAGCAAGTAATGAGCGAAAAAATGTTAGGTCTTTACAAAGAAAAAGTAAAAGCTAAATCAAAAGAAGTAAATTACGAGCAATTTATTAAAGAAATGTACGGAGAATAATTTCTCACAAAAAATAATTATCTTTGAGCGTCAAACTAGTTTTGGCGCTTTTTTATTGAAGACATTTAGTTTCATAAATAAAGATAACCTTTTAAAATTATACTGTTTTTTAGTTCAATCCATTTAAACTTTTAAACACTTAAACATTTAAACAAAAAAATATGAACTACGGAAAAGAATTTAAAAAATATGCGACTAAGCATCACGGAGTAAACAGCTTATATTATGATAAAATAGTGGGAAGTATGACTCCTTATATCATCGAAGAACGCCAAATGAATGTAGCTTCAATGGATGTTTTCTCTCGTTTAATGATGGATAGAATCATTTTCTTAGGAACAGGAGTTGATGATTATGTGGCCAACATAATTCAAGCACAATTGTTGTTTTTAGAAAGTGTTGATGCTTCTAAAGACATCAGTATTTATATCAATTCGCCTGGAGGAAGTGTGTATGCAGGATTAGGAATTTACGACACCATGCAATTCGTAAAGCCTGATGTAGCTACAATTTGTACAGGAATGGCGGCTTCAATGGGAGCGGTTTTATTATGTGCTGGGGCAGAAGGAAAACGTTCGGCATTACCACATTCAAGAGTTATGATTCACCAACCATCTGGAGGAGCACAAGGTGTTGCAACAGATATGGAAATCAACTTGAAAGAAATGTTGAAATTAAAAGAAGAATTATATCAAATCATTTCACAACATTCAAAACAACCTTACGATAAAGTTTACAAAGACAGCGAAAGAGATTATTGGATGATTGCTGCTGAAGCAAAAGAGTATGGAATGATTGATGAGGTTTTAACAAGATAATTTAAAAAGTAATTAGTGATTAGTAAATAGTGAAGCTACTTACTAATCACTTTTCACTAATCACTAAAAAATGGCTAAAGAAGTATTAGAGTGTTCATTCTGCGGAAGGAAAAAGCCTGAAACCAATTTATTAATTGCAGGGATTAATGCGCATATTTGCGACAAGTGTATCGAACAAGCTCACGGAATTGTGTTAGAAGAATTAAAACAATCAGGTAATTCCAATTTGGTTGCCGATTTGGTTCTTTTAAAACCAAAAGAAATTCGTGCGTTTTTAGATGATTATGTTATTGGACAAGAGCAAACGAAAAAAGTAATGAGTGTAGCAGTATACAATCACTACAAACGTTTGATGCAAGTTCAATTAGAAGACGAAGTTGAGATTGAAAAAAGTAACATCTTAATGGTAGGGCAAACCGGAACAGGTAAAACATTAGTAGCAAAAACTATTGCTAAGATGTTGAATGTTCCTTTGGCTATCGTGGATGCAACTGTTTTAACCGAAGCTGGTTATGTAGGTGAAGATGTAGAAAGTATCTTAACTCGTTTGTTACAAGCTGCCGATTATGATGTAGCTAAAGCTGAAAGAGGAATCGTGTTTATTGACGAAATTGATAAAATTGCTCGTAAAAGTGATAACCCATCGATAACTCGTGACGTTTCAGGTGAAGGTGTGCAACAAGCTTTATTGAAATTATTAGAAGGAACGGTTGTAAATGTCCCACCAAAAGGAGGTAGAAAACATCCAGACCAAAAATTCGTAGAAGTTAATACGCAAAATATCTTATTCATCGCAGGTGGTGCATTTGATGGAATTGAAAGAATTATTTCAAAACGTTTGAACAGACAGGCAGTGGGTTATAGTTCGTCTATCGGAACTGACCAAATTGATAAAGATAATTTGTTGCAATATTTAATTCCAAAAGACGTAAAAGATTTTGGATTAATACCAGAAATTATTGGGCGTTTACCAGTTCTAACACACATGGATCCTTTGGATGCAGAAACATTAAGAGCAATTTTAACAGAGCCTAAAAACGCCTTAATTAAGCAATATAAAAAATTGTTTGAAATGGATGAGGTAACTCTTGATGTTGAAGAAGAGGCTTTAAATTATATTGTTGAAAAAGCTTTGGAGTATAAGTTAGGGGCAAGAGGGCTTCGTTCATTATGTGAGGCTATTTTAACAGATGCAATGTATGAATTGCCTAGCTCTGAAGAGAAGCATTTACAAGTAACGAAAGAATATGCCGAAAGTAGCTTAAGTAAAAATTTATTACAACGCTTAAAAGCAGTTTCTTAGTTATTACAATATTCATATAAATAAAAAGGTCACCAATTGGCGACCTTTTTATATTTAAGCATTTTTCTTTTGCTCGATTGTTTTTACTTGTTTAGCGTGAACGTATCTTTTTTGACAACTCCAACCTCCAGAACATGAGGTTAATAAAAATACAGTTGCAACGGCTAAAGCTAGAGAGAATTTTTTCATTTTTGTTTAGAGAGTTTTTTATAGTTGTGATTAATTGTGTTATTTAATAATTTTAAATTCGACTCTTCGGTTTGTTTGGTCTTGTTCGGCAGAACATTTGTCGCATTTGTTTAATAATTGACTTTCTCCAAAACCTTTATATGATAATCTAGAAGCGGCAATTCCTTTATTGATTAAATATTGGTATGATGATTTTGCTCTTCTTTCAGAAAGTTTTTGGTTGTAATCAGCAGTACCTTTATTATCAGTATGAGCATTAATTACAATTGACATTTCTGGATTGTTATTTAAAACCTCAACAATTTTATTTAAAGACAATGTAGATTCTTGTTTGATGCTAGCTTTATCAAAATCAAAGTATATGTTTTCAATAACAATCGCATCTTCGGTAACAACTGCTTTTTTCTGTTTTAATGTAAGTGTTTTGTTTGTGTCGCCAGTAGAAATTTGAGTAGTTTTAGGTTCATAACCATCTTTCTCAATTGTAGTTGTGTATTGAGATAATGGCTCCAACTGCAATCTTACTTTACCTTTATCGTCAGTTTTTGTGTTAGCAATAATATCTCCAAATTCGTTTTTAACAACAATTTTTGCATTTGGTAAAGCAATACTAGATAATTCTTCAACAACCGTATAATCATTATATTGATTTTCTTGTGTTTTGATATCAAATTTTAAAATATCAAAATTTCCAGCGGCGTGTTTATCAGTAGAAATATACCCTTTAGATGGAGATGTCATTACAAAAGCAACATCATCTCTTCTAGAGTTCAAATCAGTACCTAAATTTAAAGCAGGTAAAAAAGTGTTATTAACTTTAGCAGATCTAAAAACGTCATATCCACCAATGTTTGTATGACCTTTTGATGAAAAATATAAATATTTATTATCAGAAGATATAAAAGGATATTTTTCATCCGTTGCCGTATTGATAGTTGGTCCTAAATTAACTAATTGTCCAATAGTTCCATTTTCTAATATTGGAGCTTCGTAAATATCAAAACCACCAAAACCACCAGGAATATTTGATGCTATATAGATTTTCTTTCCATCAGGAGAAACGCTAGGAGTTTCTACAGAGTAATTTGCAGGTACGGCGTTTAAATTAGTTATATTCGTCCACTTTTTTGCATCTTTTTCGTTTAATTCAGCTTTATGAAGTGTGAAAAGTTGTGGGTTTTCTGGATTTTCTTGTGTGAAATAAATTGTTCTTTGGTCAGGTGAAAAACCTAACGAACCTTCATTTTTGTCTGAATTCAAGGCTTGAGAAAAAAGTAATGGAAATGATAAGCTACCATCATCTTTAATATCTACACAATATAAGTTGTTGTTTGGTTCATTCGTTGCTGGATTAACAGTAATTTCAGCATGTCTATGCTTTTTGTTAGACAAAATAATATACTTGTTTTTAAAAAACGATGTTCCAACTTCATTCAATTCGGAATTAATCCCCGTATCGTTGATTAAAAAGTTTAAACCTTTAGTAGATTTATTAATTACATTGATAATTGAGTCTAATCCTTCAGAACGTTTAGGTTCTTGTGAGTATGCAGTAAAAGTTCCAATAAGTAAAAATAAAGTTAGTATTTTAGGGAAATTCATAAAATTAAATACTTAATTAATAGTAGGTTAATGTTTTCTTAAAAACGAGTGCAAAATTAAGACTATATTTCAGATAAAAAATCTTTTGTATAATAATTATCATAAAATTCGATAAACTGCAAAAAAAATCGATTTCATGACAAATGAAATCGATTAAATTTTAGATATTTTTTTAAAAAGTAAAATTATACGATATGTGTTTTGTGAATATCTTTATAAATTTCTTGTTTTGTTGAATTTTTGTTGAATTCACATCTTCTGTATGGACCACACTTATAACGTCTGGGACCACATGAAAATGATGAAATTATAACAATTATGATGAGTAAGATAATTACTGTTTTTTTCATTTTATTTTTTATAAATTAAGTAAGCTTTCTAAATAATTTCGCTCGTTTGATAATCTTGGAATTTTGTGTTGTCCACCAAGTTTATCTTCTTTTTTTAACCAGTCATAAAAAAGATTTGTTCGAGCAACATTTAATACTAACGGATTTAAAGTCATATTGTTGTATCGCTTGGCTTCATAGTCAGAATTCAGTGCTTGAATATTTTCATCTAACACTAAACCAAATTTTTCAATATTTTCTGGAGGATTTTTAAATTCAATTATCCATTCATGAGCTCCTTTTTGTTTATCGCTCATAAAAATAGGCGCTACGGTATAATCAACAATTTCACAGTCAAACATAGCACACGTTTTGGCTATGGCAACATCTGTATTTTCTACCATTAATTCTTCACCAAAAACATTAATATGATGTTTAGTTCTTCCTGAAACTTTAACTCTATATGGGTTTAAGGATGTAAATCGAATCGTGTCTCCAATTAAATAACGCCATAAACCTGAATTTGTAGTAATAACTAAGGCATAATTTTTATTCAACTCAACCTGATTTAGTCGAATAATACGTTGGTTCAATGTGCCAAAAGTGTCCATTGGAATAAATTCATAAAAAATGCCATAATCTAACATCAACAATAACTCGTCAGAATTATTTTGATCCTGAATGGCAAAAAATCCTTCAGAAGCATTGTAAATTTCGTAGTACTTAAAATTATCTTTTGGGAATAATTTTTTGTATTGCTCTTTATAAGGTTCAAAACTTACGCCACCATGAAAATAAACTTCAGCATTTGGCCATAGTTCTAATAGATTTGATTTTCCAGTTGTTTCTAAAGCTTTTTGAAGTAAAACTAACATCCAACTTGGAACACCTGCCAAACTGGTTACGTTTTCATTAATTGTTTCATTAATAATTGCAGGAAGTTTTGTTTCCCAATCGCCCATTAATGATATTTTACTACTTGGAGTTGAACTAAACTCAGCCCAAATAGGCATATTGTCAATCAAAATAGCAGATAAATCACCAAAAAAAGTATTATTATCTTCATACAATTGTTTACTTCCACCAAGACGTAGACTTTTCCCTACAAAAAGTTGTGAATCTTCGTTGTTATTTAAATACAAGCACAATAAATCTTTACTAGCTTTGTAATGACAATTTTCTAGAGCTTCTGAACTTACAGGAATAAACTTGCTCTTCGCATTGGTAGTTCCGCTAGATTTAGCAAACCATTTAATATTAGAATTCCAAAAAACATTCTGTTCTCCTTTTCGAGTTAATTCAATTAAAGGTTCTAAATCTTCGTAGGTAGAAACAGGAATTCGTTCGCTAAAAGTTGTGTAGCTTTTCATGGAAGAAAAGTCATATTTCTTACCTATTTGAGTATTTTCGGCAGATTTTATTAGGCTGAAAAGTAATTCTTCTTGAACTTCATGTGGGTATTTTAAAAACAATTCCATTTGATGAATTCGCTTTTTTAAAATCCAAGTCGCAAAAGAATTTATGATTTGTAATGGCATTTAGTTAGTTCTAATTTTGAATTATTAAAAGGGAATAATAACTTTACCAAAAATAGCATTTTTTTTAAATAATCGAGCAAAAAAGAAAATCTTTACACGAAATGATATATCAAGGCACACTTTCTAAAATGCAAACAGAATTAAGTAACCCAATTCAGTATTACTTGGTTTTTGAGAACAGTTTTTTGAATCTTAATCAGCTTTTAGGGAAAAATCTCGAAATTGAATTTCAAGGTTACCAATGTTTAAATTGTGGAAAAGCAAAGAAAATTTTTCGTCAAGGTTTTTGTTACGATTGTTTTATGAGTAGCCCAGCGGTAGGCGATTGGATTATGAAACCCGAATTAAGTACCGCACATCTAGATATTGAAGATAGAGATTTGGCGTATGAAAAGCGCGTACAATTGCAACCTCATGTTGTTTATTTAGCTTTATCCAGTGAAGTAAAAGTAGGCGTAACCCGAAAAACACAAGTACCAACTCGTTGGATAGACCAAGGTGCTGTTCAAGCCATTCCAATTGTAGAAGTTCCGAACAGATATTTAGCTGGAATTACTGAGGTGGCATTGAAAAACCATTTTGCAGATAAAACCAATTGGCAAAAAATGCTAAAAAATGAAGTTCCTAACATGGATTTAATTGCAGAACGCAATAAAGTATTTGATTGGTTGCCAAATGAGGTAAAAGATTATTTTCCAAAAGATGAAAAAATTATCCAATTAGATTTTCCGGTGTTAAATTATCCCAAAAAAGTAAGCAGTTTAAATTTAGATAAAACACCAAACTTTACCGGAACATTAACAGGAATAAAAGGGCAATACTTGCTCTTTGAAGATGGAACTGTTTTTAATGTGAGAACCTATGAAGGTTATGTGGTAAAAATGAGCTTATAAAAGAAAACCCTTTCAATTTGAAAGGGTTTTCTTTTACAATAAGTATTAAATTATTCTTTTTTCTTCTTTTTAAGCAAGCCATTCAAAGCGTCTGTTGCTTTTGTTTTAACGGTATTTTTTATTTCCTCTTTTGGAGTTCCTTTTTTGGTAGTATCCGTTGCTGTTGCATTTGTTGTAGAATTATTTCCTTTTGTACCGTTAATTAAATTATTTAAGGCATTAGTTCCTTGATTAATGTACTTGTCTTTTTGCATTTTTACTAGTTGAGTGGCCAAGTTAGTAGAAGCTTGCTTCATATCGGTAGTAATTTTTGGTTGTTTGAAGTTGCCTCCAAGTACCGCATTTACAGGAACATTTTCAATTTTCTTTTGATCTGCTGGAGTGAGCTTTGCAATTAAATTATTGACTTCGGTTCCCATATATTTTGCAGGAACATCAAATTTTAAATTGTAATTCATGGTTTGGTCAAAACCGTGTGTTCCGCCTACATTTACTGTAATATCTTGATATTTTATATCAAACGGTTTAACGTTTACTTTTCCATCTTTAAATGATAATGCCGCTTTTACATCGTTCAAATTTACCTTGCTCATATCAATAAACTTAACTTTAGAACTCAATTGTGTTAGTAATTCTGAGTTTTTTTCATTTACTGTTGTAGATAATAATTGCCCAAATAAATCACCTGAAATCGTTTTTAAATTAGGTGTCATATCTTGTTGTAAATCCCCTGATAATTTAATTGTTGAATTCAATTTTCCATTAACCACACCCGCAATTGGAGCAATAGATTTTAGCATATCTAATTGCGTAAATGATTCCGCAATATTGACTTTGTCTAAGCCTAAATTCATAGTAAATGTTGGTGTTTTGCCTTTGGTTGAAACCGTTCCAGTTAATCCAATGTTTCCTCCAAAAATGCCCATTTTTAAATTATTTAATGATACAGCTTCATCTCTAATAACCATATTTCCAGAGACATTTTGCAGGTTTAAATTATCATAAATGACCGTTTTAGCTTTTGCCGTAATACTACAATCTAAAAAAGAAGGAATTTTTACAGCTTCAGTTGCTTTCTTGCCTTCGCTATTAGTGGTCGTAGTTGGAGCCATAAAATCGGAAACAACTATTTTATTGGCATTCATGGTAAAATTCCCTTTTAGAATTTGATTTTTGAATACAAAACCATAAAAGTTATCTAAAGTTCCGGTGACTTGTAAATCAGAAGTTCCAGTTTTTGCATCAAATTGATTTAGACGAATTTGACTAGTATTGAATGCAACAGCTGCTTGATTAATTTTGAATGGTTTTGCCATTTCTGGACCTTCATAATTGAAACCGGTTAAACTAACAATTCCAGAATTTTGAATGTTTTGATATTGACTTGCTTCTACCGATTTCATGTCAAATTTTGTCTTAACATCAGCTTTTAAAATTCCGGTTAATGGTTTGTCTAACTTCACTGGATAGGCTTTGGTAACATTTGCTAAGTTGATAGTTCCTTTTAATTCGGCATCAACAAGTGCATTTTCTGCAATGTTTTTAACGGTTGCTTTAGCATTGAAAACATCTTGATCAATAGCAAATGATAAATTATGTAAATTAACATAAGTGTCGTTCATTAAACCAGTTTCGTTCACTATATGTGTGTCAATTATAATGTTTTTAACCGATTTTGGTAAATCTGGATATTGGAATGAAGCGTTGTTTGAAGCAATTTTCACATCAAAAGCTGGAATTGTAGTTTCGGTTAAATTGCCTTTTACTTTTCCATCTACCGAAAATTGTCCTGTTGTTTTTACTTTGTTGATATCACCTGAATAAGCCGCTGGAATTAATCCTAAGAAGTTTTTAAAATCGGAAGTTGGTGTTTTAAAAGTTAAATCATAAGTTTGACCCGCTTCCACCATTTGGATAAATCCGTTGAATTCTAATGGTAATTGATTAATTAAGGCTTTATTGTCTTTGAATTCATATTTACTTTTTTCTAAATCGATTCCTAAAATGGCATCTAATGAAATGGCTACATTGTTCATGTAGTTCATTTTGTCCATATCAAAAGAAAGTTTTGCAGTAGTTTTTGTTTCCAAATCTAATTTTTGAGCCGCAAAATTTCCTTTTCCTTCATGATTAATGCTGTCTAAAACCATTTTCATTTTTGAACCTTCGTCGACGTAAGTGAATTTTAAATTTTCTACTTCATAGTTTTGAATGTTTAAGGCAAAAGGTTTGCTATCAGTAGATTTTTTCTCTTCTGCTTCTTTAAGTGCGATGTCAAAATTACCAACGCCATCTTTATTAAAAATGATGTTTACAATTCCATCAATAGTGCTAAAACTTTCTAAATTCATAGCTTCACCATCACCTTTAAAAAGTTCTTTAACGCTCATGGTTAAATTTGTCTCTCCAGCATATAAAAGTGTGTCGTTTTCAAATGGAGCTTTTGTTATAATACTTAATTTATCAATTGTAACATTTGCTTGAGGGAAACTTTTGAAAAGACTTAAATCAACATCTTCAAAGGCTATGGTTGCATTTACGTTTTCATTCAATGTTTTAGCAATCATTGCTTTTATCTTGTCTTTGAACAAAAATGGTGCTGCTGCCAATGCTATGATGGTTACTAATAGGAATATTCCAGTTCCTTTTAAGATTTTTTTCAACATAATTGTATTTTTTGAAGTGTAGGACGAATTGTATGACACAAAATTAATACCAATTATATAAATATGTACTAATTTTATGTGAAACTTAAAAAAAATCCCAAAAACAAAATGCTTTTGGGATTAGAAATAATTTATGGTTTTAATTACTTGATATTGATTTCATAAGGCATCATTGCTTGAATACCTTTTCTGCTTTTTACACGTTTGATTTGTTCTAACATTTGGAAACCTTCTTCACCTAATTGTTCTTTTAATAGTTGTTCTTTAGTTTTAAACATTGCCATTCCGGTGAAATTTGCTAGTAAATCATCAAAGTTCTTTTCATATTCAGGAAAGTTTTCTGTTCTGTATGATGTGGTTTTTCCCAATTTAGCAGCATATTTAATGGCATCTTCTAAGCCGCCAATTTCATCTACTAAACCTAATTTGTGTGCGTCAACTCCAGTCCATACTCTTCCTTGAGCAATGGCGTCTACTTGAGCCGTTGTCATTTTTCTGCCATCAGCTACACGTTTTAAGAAAGTGGCGTATGTTTTTTCAATACTTTCTAAAACATATCCTTTGAAGTTTTCGTTTATTGGCTCAAAAACACTATAGCCACTTGCATTGGCATGAGTTTGAACTTGTTCTGCATTAATTCCAATGTTTTTTCCTAATTGGTTCATGTTTGGCAACATTCCAAAAACGCCTATAGAACCAGTAATTGTATTTGATTCGGCAAAGATTCTATCTGCATTGGCTGAAATATAATATCCGCCAGAAGCAGCATAATTACCCATAGAAACAACAACTGGCTTAACCTTTTTAGTAATTTCAATTTCTCTCCAAATTAGTTCCGATGTTAAAGCACTTCCGCCAGGACTATTTACGCGTAATACAATAGCTTTCACGTCATCATCATTACGTGCTTCTTCTAATGAACGTTTGATTGAGCCTTCACCAATAACGTTTACATCACCTTCGCCACCAGCAATTTCACCTTGTGCATAAATTACAGCAATAATATCATCTTTTGAATAATCTTCAACAGATGTTGCTGCTGTTTTAGCATAATCTGTGATGCTTACAATGTTGTATTTTTCTTTTTTATCAACTTTTAATTTTGTTCTAATTGCATTATGATATTCGTCTTCATAAGCTACTTTATCAACTAATTTATTTGCTAAAGCTAATTCTGGTGTTCTTGCACCTAATGTATTTGCAATGGCATCAAGTTGAGCAATTGTTAAGTTTCTGCTTTTTGCGATGTCTGAAACAATTGTTCCCCAAACGGAATTCAACAAAACGGTCATTTGCTCGCGATTTTCTGGACTCATTTCTTGTGCTAAGAAAGGTTCCACAGCACTTTTATATTTTCCATGGCGAATCACTTCAAACTTAACACCAGATTTTTCTTGTAAATCTTTCATGTATAAAATTTCTGAAGATAATCCTTTGAAATCTACTTCTCCAACAGGATTTAAATACACTTGGTCTGCTACAGAATTCAAATAATATTCACCTTGTGAGTAATAGTTTGCATAGGCATATACAAATTTTCCTGATTTTTTAAACTCTTCCAGTTTATCACGAACCGATTTGCTTTGTGCTAAACCTAATTGTGATTGATTGTTTAAAATTGAAATTCCTTTGATTTTATCATCCTTTTTTGCTGCTTCTATTGCATTTAAAATATCAGTAACACCATCATGGTGTGCTTCAAAATAATTGAAGTCTTTATAATTTGTTTTTCCAGCATAGTCTAATGATACTTTTGATAAGTCTAATTCAATCACTGAATTTTCTTTCACCTTTACTGTATCTTCACCACTTCCTGCAATAGCGCCGATTATGATTATTCCGAAGAAGAAAATCATGCAAAAAATAAATATCCCAACAATAGTTGCTAATACATTTCCTAAAAATCTCATTTCAATTTATTTATTAATTAACTATAAGTAGTAAAATGAATAAAATTGTTACATGTTCATAAAAAAACCGAAAAGGTAAATTATAAGTCTAAAATAGTTTGTTATTTTGCCAATATGAGTCAGCATCAAGTCATTTTATCTTTAGGAAGTAATCAAGGCAATCGATTAGAAACGATTCAGTCTTGTATTGATTTGATTCATAATGAAGTAGCAACAGTTATAAAGGTTTCTAAAATTTATGAAACGCCAGCTTGGGGTTTTGAAAGCGAACCTTTTTATAACTGTGCAATTTTAATTCATACCTCAAAATCAGCTCAAAAAATTTTGAATCAGGTTTTAAAGGTTGAAAAAAAGTTAGGAAGAGTTCGTGGAAATGAACTAGGTTATCAAGCTCGGATTATTGATGTAGATATCGTCGCTTTTGATGAAGAAATTATCTCTACAGAAACGTTGCAAGTTCCTCATTCTTTAATGCAAAATAGAAAGTTTGTGTTGCAACCTATGTTGGATTTAGGGTTGAATTGGGAACATCCAATATTGAAAAAATCTGTCACCCAATTGTTTGCTCAAACAGAAGATAAAAGTGAAATAAAAGTTTTAAAGTCAATTGTTTCGCCAATTGAACAGTTAGAATTACAACAATTCAATTACATAGCCATTGAAGGAAATATTGGCGCAGGAAAAACCACATTAGCATCAAAATTAGCTGAAGATTGTAATGCAAAATTAGTCTTAGAGCGATTTGCTGACAATCCTTTTTTGCCAAAATTTTACAAAGACCAAAGTCGTTACGCGTTTCCATTAGAAATGTCATTTTTAGCGGATAGATACCAACAATTATCCGATGATTTAGCACAATTTGATTTGTTTAAGGATTTTGTGGTGGCTGATTATCACATTTTTAAATCCTTGATTTTCGCAAAAGTAACGCTTCAAGAGGATGAGTTTCGTTTGTACAAAACGATGTTTGACATCATACATAAAGAAATGCCAAAGCCTGATTTGTACGTGTATTTGTATCAAAACACAGAAAGATTATTGGGAAACATCAAAAAACGAGGCAGAAGTTACGAGCAAGAAATTCCAGCGGATTATTTAGAAAAAATCAATCAAGGCTACTTAGATTATATCAAAACTCAAACCGATTTGAATGTGTTGATTATAGATGTTTCAGATTTAGATTTCGTAAAAAAACAAGAAGATTATGTTTTTTTGTTGGAAAAAATACATGAAAAAATAAATTAGCGTAATAGTGAAAAATGACCTTTGATGATTTGATTCGTTTCTGGTATTTCAGTTGAAAACCAATAATCCGCAGCAGGCATTCTTTCATTATTAAAACTTCCATCCCATACAAGGTTGTTTGTGTGTAGCGTTGTTAGCAGTTTTCCATATCTATCAAAAATGTAAGTTTTTGCATTTGGAAAAAACTGAGTGCCTTTTACAAACCAAGAATCATTGTTTCCATCATTGTTTGGAGTAAAAAATGTAGGTGTTGAAATAAATACAAAAGATTGAATATCAATACCACACTCGTAGATGTCTTTTACATAAGCATTGTATAATCCGCCATTTATTATTGAAAAAAAGTTAGATGATGAAAAATTTGTACCATCAATAGAATAGAGAAAATTTCCCGAATTTATAGTGTTAATGGTAATTCCATCTATTTGCACCTTGACGGAGTCTATTTCAGGAATTGGGTTAGTAGTTACTAAAAAATTCTTTGTGGCACTACAACCTAAACTATTAGTTATTACAACCGAATAATTTCCTGCTGCAACGATAGTTATATTTTGGGTTGTTTCACCAGTTGACCACAAATAAGTTGCACTATTAATTTCAGATTGCAATTGCGTAAAAGTACCTTCACAAAAAGATATAGTATCATCATTTACTATTGGAATAGGAAGGATAGTAATGGTAACCGCAGTTCTATTTGAAAGACACCCATTATTGTTTGCTTCAAAATAATAGGTAGTTGTTGTATTTAAAGTTGGGGTAGTAAAAGAATTTCCAATGAATAAGGGTGTTGTACTTGTTAGAGAATCATACCAATTGATTGTTCCAATGGTTGAAGTGGCATTTATTGTTGTATTTGTATTTTGACAAATAGGAATAGGTTGTGTGAAAGAGGTGGTAGGTATTTCGTTTATTGTAGCTGTAATCATTGTTCTTGTTCCAGTTGAACAACCCATTGGGAATGTGTCTACATAATAGTTAGTGGTGGTGTTTAGGGTAGGGGTTGTAAATGTGTTTCCTGTAAAAATAGGGCTTCCTCCAGTTGAATTAGCATACCAATTAACGTTTCCTATATTAGCTGAAGCTTGTAGTGTTACAGTTCCATTTCCACAATTTGATGCATTTGTAAAGCTTGTAATTTGGGGAATTGTAATTGTAGCAGTAGTCGAAATATGTAAAACAGGATCTCCAGGCATGCCTCCATATTCTACAATATAGCCTTTAGGTTGATAATTTCCACTAGTAGCACCTGTTAAACTTAAATCATTCCATGAGCCAGCTTGACCAACGCCCGGAGCGGTAACATGTGCATAATCTTCTTCCCCTTGATTGTTTGGTTCGTTGGTATTCCAAAAAGAAAAGTTAGGAGTGCTTCCATTTATACCTCCATTCCAAAAAACAGTTCCTATTTCGGGTCCTGAAGCCCATTTCCATACCCCTTCGGTTTCTTCATCAGTTCCTCCAATCCATCCTGCTCCAGAAGCTTGAATTCCAGAAATTTGAACTTCATCCATAGATGTTATCGTTGCCAAGTAACCTTGTAGTCCATAATAAGTTGAGGAAGCAGCAGCATTTTTTGCATTTAGCCAACTAATTCCAGTATTTGGGATGTATTGATAGTAATGATCTGTTGACTCTAAGTAATTGGCTTGCCCAACTGTAATTGAAAATACACGTTGACCACTTGGGTTTATTGAAGTATTGGAAAAGACAATTGCTTCAATAGCGGCAGTAAATTCAAAGTAAGTAGGATTTCCACTGACACCACTTAATGTTAACTTCCCTTCTGTTGCGTTCCAAGATGTCGTTATTGTTGGATGAACGCCTGTTAAAGTTAAAGTGTCTTGTCCTAAAACATATCCCGAAGATATTTGAACATACATTGCTTGAATTCCAATATCATCGGGGTCAATAATTGACATATTTGTAACTATTGGCAACGAACTTTGAGGACAATATATTTGATTTCCAGTAGCGGTTAAAACTGGAGCGATATTTTGCGAATAAACAAAACCTGATAACAAGAGTAGGATTAAGAATAATTTTTTAATAGCAATCATTCTGTAAAGATACCGCAAACGATAAATTTAAAAAACTATTTTTTTGTGATTATTTTTTGAAACAAATCCCAAATCACAATCCCTGCACTCACCGAAATATTCAAAGAATGTTTGCTGCCCAATTGCGGAATTTCAATCACACCATCGCTTAAATTAATAGCTTCTTGTGAAACACCTTTTACTTCGTTACCAAAAATTAAGGCATATTTTGTATTGGTTTCTGGTTGAAAATTATCCAACATAATCGCATTTTCAGTTTGTTCCACCGAGTACACTTTTGCATTTTCTGATTTCAATTGATTCACCACTTCTAAAACGTCTTTGGCATATTCCCAAGTCACGGTTTCTGTAGCGCCAAGAGCTGTTTTGTGAATTTCTTTGTTGGGCGGAGTAGCCGTAATACCGCACAAATAAATCTTTTCAATCAAAAAAGCATCCGAAGTTCTAAAAACCGAACCAATGTTGTGTAAACTTCTAATATCATCTAAGATTACAATAATAGGTGTTTTTTGAGCTTCTTTAAACTCGTTGATGTTTTTGCGTTCTAATTCTGCGTTGGCTAATTTTCTCATGGGACAAAAATAGATATAATGTGGCAATTAGGCAATTAGTCGATATGTCAATTTTTAAACATGTAAGTCATTTAAGTTCATTAAAGTCTTTGCAAACTTTGCGAAAAACTTTGCCTCTTTGCGTTAATATTTGAAATTGAAATTGAACTTACATTTGAACTTAAAAATTGTTCTTGTTCTTGCCCTTGAAATTGTTATTGATTTTCTTACCTTCGCAATCATACTTAAAATTTGAAATTGTGGCGAAGAAATCTGCAGCAACTCCCGATAAAGCACCTAAGGAAACACCTTTAATGAAACAATACAACGAGATAAAGAATAAATATCCCGATGCTTGTTTGTTGTTTCGTGTGGGCGATTTCTATGAAACTTTTGGAGAAGATGCGGTGCGAGCATCACAAATTTTAGGTATTACATTAACCAAACGTGGCGCTGGTTCTGAAACTGAAACTGCGTTGGCAGGATTTCCGCATCATTCAATCAATACGTATTTACCTAAGTTAGTTAAAGCTGGACTTCGAGTGGCAATTTGCGACCAATTAGAAGATCCAAAAATGACAAAAACCATTGTAAAACGTGGTGTTACAGAATTGGTTACGCCTGGAGTTTCGATGAATGATGAGGTGTTACAATCGAAATCAAATAACTTTTTAGCTTCGGTTCATTTTGGGAAAAAATCGGTTGGAGTTTCGTTTTTAGATGTTTCAACAGGCGAATTCTTAGTTTCTCAAGGCAATGAAGAATACATTGATAAACTTTTGCAAAACTTCCGCCCGAGTGAAATTTTAATTCCAAAACAATTTAAAAATCAGTTCAACTCGGTTTTTGGAGATGATTTTCATACGTTCTTTTTGGAAGATTGGGTGTATAAAGAAGATTATGCTTTAGAAAGTTTGACCAAACATTTTCAAACCAATTCTCTAAAAGGTTTTGGAGTAGAAGAATTAACTGAAGGTTTGATTGCTTCGGGTGCGATTTTGTATTATTTGTCGGAAACGCAGCATAATAAAATCCAACATATCACCAATATTCAACGTATAGCCGAAGATGCTTACGTTTGGATGGATAAATTTACGATTCGAAATTTAGAATTATATCACAGTTATAATCCCAATGCAGTAACGCTTTTAGATGTAATTGATAAAACACTTTCGCCAATGGGTGCAAGGTTGTTGAAACGTTGGTTGGCACTTCCTTTGAAAGATATTTCAAAAATTAGAAGTCGCCATGAGGTGATTTCGTATCTAAAAACTAATCCCGAAGTTTTACAACAAATTCAATATCAAATCAAACAAATTTCCGATTTAGAACGTTTGATTTCTAAGGTTGCCACAGGGAAAATTTCTCCAAGAGAAGTCAATTTCTTGAAAGATTCGTTAGATGCAATTATTCCGATAAAAACATTGGCTTTGGAAAGTTCGAATGAAGCTTTGCGAGTGATTGGCGATAGTTTACATGCTTGTGAATTATTACGCGAGAAAATAAAAACCACTATCCAAGAAGATGCGCCAGTAAGTGTGAATAAAGGAAATGCAATTGCTGTTGGCGTTCATTCGGAATTAGATGAATTACGTGCGATTTCTTCAACAGGAAAAGGATATTTGGAAGAATTAGAGCAAAGAGAAAGCGCTGCTTCGGGTATTCCATCATTAAAAGTGTCTTTCAATAATGTTTTTGGATATTATATTGAAGTTCGAAATACACATAAAGATAAAGTTCCAGTAGAATGGATTCGTAAGCAAACCTTAGTGAATGCTGAGCGTTACATTACAGAGGAATTAAAAGAATACGAATCAAAGATTTTAGGTGCCGAAGAAAAAATCCATCAATTAGAAACGCAGTTGTTTGAGCAATTGGTGAATTGGATTGCAACTTACATCAAACACGTTCAGTTGAATGCGAATTTAATTGCGCAATTAGATTGTTTGACTTCTTTCACGCAATTAGCGATTGATAACAAATACGTTTGTCCTGATTTAGACGATAGTTTCGATTTAGAAATTAAGGAAGGGCGCCATCCTGTTATTGAAAAACAGTTACCTGTTGGTGTGCCTTATATTTCGAATGATGTTTATTTAGATAGAGAAACCCAGCAAATCATTATGATTACCGGGCCGAATATGTCGGGGAAATCGGCTATTTTGCGTCAAACGGCTTTGATTGTGTTAATGGCGCAAATGGGGAGTTTTGTTCCAGCAGAAAGCGTTAGAATGGGTGTGGTGGATAAAATTTTTACTAGAGTAGGAGCGAGCGATAATATTTCGATGGGTGAATCTACTTTTATGGTGGAAATGAACGAAACCGCTTCGATTTTGAATAATATTTCCGAGAGAAGTTTGGTGTTATTAGATGAAATTGGAAGAGGAACTTCAACCTATGACGGAATTTCGATTGCTTGGGCGATTTCAGAATATTTGCACGAACATCCAAATAAACCGAAAACACTTTTCGCAACGCATTATCACGAATTAAACGAAATGGAAGTTACGTTTGACAGAATTCAGAATTTCAATGTTTCGGTAAAGGAATTAAAAGATACGGTTTTATTCATTCGTAAATTGGTTAAAGGTGGAAGTGCGCACAGTTTTGGTATTCACGTAGCAAAAATGGCAGGAATGCCTCAAATTGTAATTCAAAAAGCACAGAAACTATTAAAGCAATTAGAAAAAAGACATTCCAGCGAAGAATTATCTGGAATTAAATCGGTAAATGATGAGTTGCAACTGAGTTTCTTTAATTTAGACGACCCGCTTTTAGAAGATATTAAAGAAGAAATCATGAATATCGATATTAATACTTTAACTCCAGTTGAAGCATTAATGAAGCTAAACGAGATTAAACGAATGTTGGTAAAAAAATAATTTTAAAAATAAATTATTAGTTATCAAAAGGTTATAAAAAAGATTTAATTTTTATTTCAAAAGTACTTGCAATAATGAAAATATGTGCTATATTTGCACTCGCAATACGGAACAAGTATAGCGACGTTCTTTAAGAGATAACGAAACGAAACGCGAAAATAGCTCAGTTGGTAGAGCGCGACCTTGCCAAGGTCGAGGTCGCGGGTTCGAACCCCGTTTTTCGCTCTACTACCAAAAATATTTGCTCGAGTGGTGGAATTGGTAGACACGCTGGACTTAAAATCCAGTGGGTAGTAATGCCCGTGCGGGTTCAAGTCCCGCCTTGAGTACAAAAAGCTTCAAACTATGTTTGGAGCTTTTTTTGTTTATAGATACTTAGTCTAGAT
>ERZ1034363.313-NODE-313-length-34887-cov-4.725539_pt1 | contig 34887 bp, 30 predicted proteins | sample MGYA00520616_ERZ1034363 | MGnify/ENA primary metagenome ERZ1034363 (study PRJEB33736, sample SAMEA104284506) | Azolla filiculoides | biome: Urban; feature: Water surface; material: Ditch water | place: Netherlands | collected 2015-10-28 | depth 0-0.1 m ... | reverse complement strand
TCACGCACGGCGGCATTAGCAGGTTCTTGGCTGGTTTTCTGTCGTGGCCCGTGCCGGTTAATTCGCATGCCTTGTGTCAGCGGATGAGATTCAGAGCGTGGCTGAAACAAATGGTTTTGGCGCAACTTCATTAAATTGCGCCACGGGCAGGGTTACTTCTCCGGCGTTTTCTCGACAACTGTTCGCGGCTTGCCCTTGTCGACTATGAGGGTATTAATCAAACGTGCCGGCTTGTCCCCGACGTTTTTAAAATAATGAACGGGTCCGCGTGGATTGTGCCAGGCTTGTCCACATCTCGATGTGTTTGGCATCCTGTCCATCGACGAGCAACTCTACGTATCCCTCAAACACTGCGCCATAGCAATCGCCGGGATGGGTATGGCGTGGAGAAGCAGCACCCGGTTCCATAGTGACATTGATAAACGCGACCTCCTTGTCTTCAACGCCGCTTATCGGGCTGACTTGCATCGGTTTTGAAATGAATCCCGGTGCCGATATCTGTGCAGATGAAAGCGTTGGCCAAAACACACATACACAGAGCAGCATGTAATTCCCAATTTGAACGCCGATAGAGCCGATGGTTTTCATGCTTTTATTCCTTCGATAAATAAAACAAACTCGATATAGTCAAAGGAAGTAGCGGGTCGATTGAATCAATAGCACTTTCCTGACCGTATCAATATTTGCCGGATATCGCTGTAATTTGTCGTTACGGTGAGTAGCTCTTTTGGCCCTGCAGGCGCACTGATTCAGGGCTGCTGATTGTCTTCTGGCGTAGGTTGGGTGCAATTCAAGCTATCGCGGCTATAAGCTGCCGTGGCAGCCAGCTAAAATGCTTTTCTGGTGAGCTCTTGCGCTTCAGGCGACTGGTTGCGCAAACCAGCGGGATCATCAATAAGTAATATGCTCAGCTTGACTAAACCAGTCTTGCAGCGGCAGTAGTGCTTCCGGCATCGGATGGTGTTCCATGACGATACTGCGCGCGGAGAAGTGGCGATTCAATTCTTCGTACAACTCGTCGTCACAAAAACCGATGGCGGCGGCTTCAGCCCGGCTGTTGGCGAAAACGATGCGCTTGATGCGTGCCCAGTAAGCTGCGGAAAGGCACATCGGGCAAGGTTCGCTGGAGGTGTAAAGGGTGCAGCCGGTCAGGTGAAAGTGGCCGAGTGTGGCGCAGGCGCTGCGAATCGCGCTGATTTCGGCATGGGCCGTCGGGTCGCGACTGACCAGAACACGGTTCCAGCCTTCGGCAATGATCTTGCCCTGATACACAATTACCGCGCCAAAAGGGCCGCCATCGCCACTTTTGCCAGCTTTTTGCGCCAATTCGATTGCGCGCGTGAGAAACATGTCGTCCGTGCTCATCTGGCTGTTGCCTCCTGGGTGCCGCGAAGTCGATCAAATAGGTCGATGCTATTATACGGCCCCCATCATGGCCGGCGTTTCAAGCCCGCCGGAACCAGGCATGCGTCTTACCAAACTCAAACTCGCCGGCTTTAAATCCTTTGTCGACCCAACTTCTGTCGCCCTGCCGGGGCAACTGGTTGGCGTCGTCGGGCCGAATGGCTGCGGCAAATCCAACATCATGGATGCCGTGCGCTGGGTGCTGGGCGAGTCAAAAGCCTCGGAACTGCGCGGCGAGTCGATGATGGACGTCATCTTCAACGGCTCGTCGAACCGCAAGCCGGTCTCGCGCGCTTCAGTCGAACTCATTTTCGAGAACCTGCTTGGCCGGGCGCTGGGCCAGTGGTCGCAATACACCGAACTGTCGGTCAAGCGGACACTGACCCGGCAAGGCCAGTCGGACTACTTCATCAACAACCTCAAAGTCCGGCGCAAGGATATTACCGATCTCTTTCTTGGCACCGGCCTCGGCCCGCGCGCCTACGCCATCATCGGTCAGGGCATGATCTCGCGCATCATCGAGGCGCGTCCGGACGATCTGCGCGTCTTTCTCGAAGAAGCGGCCGGCGTAACCCGCTACAAGGAGCGGCGCAAGGAAACCAACGGGCGTCTGGAAGACACCCGCGAAAACCTGTTGCGTGTCGAGGATATCCGCCTCGAACTCGGCAACCAGATGGAAAAGCTCGAAGCACAGGCCGAGGTGGCGCGCCGCTATCAAGGCTTGAACGAGCAGCTGGTCTTGCGCCAGCAGGTTTTGTGGTTGCTCAAGAAGCGCGAAGCCGAAGCGGAGCGCCAGCGCCTGTCGCTCGATGTCGAACGCGCCGTTACCGAACTGGAAGCGCAAAGCGCCGCCCTGCGTGAAACCGAAGCGCGTGCCGAGGAAACCCGCGAGGCCCATTTCGCCGCTGGCGACGCCCTGCACAATGCGCAGAGCGACATGTATTCGGCCAATGCCGAAGTCGCCCGCCTTGAAGCAGAAATCCGCCATCGCCGCGAATCGCGCAGCCAGCTGGAAGCCCGCCTGACGCAGCTGGAAGACGAGTTGAAACACTGGAGCGAGACGGCCGAAAAGCTGGCCGAAGATCGCCTCAAGTGGGAAGAGTTGCAGGAAATCACCAAGCTGCGCGTCGAGGAAGCCGAGGTGCGCCTGCACGAGCAGATGAACATCGCGCCGCAGGTTGAAGAAGACCACGCCCAGGCGCAGGAAGAACTGCAGCGCCTGAAAACGCGGACGACCAACGGCGAGCAGAAGCTGGAAGTCGAGCTGACCAACAAGGCGCACGCCCAGCGCGCCCTGCAGGCCATCATCCAGCGCCGCGAACGGCTGCGCGAGGAAACCGGCGGCATCAATCCGCCCGACGAACTCGACCTCGCCGAAAAGGAAGAGGAACTGGCCCTGCTGCGCGAGGAACTGGCCGGCGATCAGGATCAGTTGCAGCAATTACAGCAGGAGTTGCCGCAGGTTGAAGCCCGGCGCAAGGAAGCCCAGGCCGAACTGCAACGCATCGAACGCGAGCTGGCCGCTGGTCAGGCTCGTCGCGCTGCACTCGAACAGATGCAGGCGCGGACGCAACAGAGCGGCAAGTTGCCGGAGTGGTTGCGCCGCCACAATCTCGAAGACGCACCGCCGCTCTGGCAGAAGATTCACGTCGAAGCCGGCTGGGAAGAAGCAGTCGAAGCCGTGCTGCGCGAGCGCCTGAGCGCCATCGCCTGCGACGATCCGGCCAAGCTTGACGCCTGGTTGCACGACCGGCCGGAAGCCCGTCTGGCGCTGGTGCTGGCCGGTAATGCTGTGGTCGCTGCCGGCATGGCTTCCAACTCACTGGCAGCGCGCGTGCGCAGCGAAGATCCGGCGATCCGTGCCGTACTGGCCGACTGGCTGGGCTCGGTGCACACCGTTGAATCGCTGGCCGATGCGCTGGGCCAGCGCGGCGAACTGTCCGATGGTGGCCTGCTCGTGACGCCAGGCGGCGACCTGCTGACCCGCCACAGCATCACCTTCTTCGCGCCGGATCAGGGCGAGCATGGACTGCTCGAACGCCAGCGCGAAATCGAAACGCTGGGCGAGGGCGTTGCACTGGCCGAGGAACAGGCCGAAGCCCTCCGCGAGCAACTGCTCATGGTCGACGAGCAGATCGAGGACAAGCAGGCCGAGATGGGCGAGATCCGCCAATACGTCGCCGACCGCCAGCAGCGCGTGCATGCCGTGCAGATGGAAGTGCTCAAGCTGGCCCAGGCCATCGAGCGTTACAAGGAGCAGAAGGAGCGCCTGACTGAACAATTGGCCGAACTGGCTGAGGAAGAAGAGAGCGAGCGTGAGCGCGACATGTCGGCCGACGAGCGCATCGAGGAAATCCGCGACGGTCTGAGCCGCATCCGGGTGCTGGTCCATGGCGCCCAGTCGCGACTCGATGAATGCGAACGCGCCGTGCGCGCCGAGCGCGAACGCAACGCCGATTTTGACCGGGCCTTGCGCGAAGCGCAGTTTTCGCTGCGCGAAAGTGATGGCAAGTTGCAGGATGTTTTCGCCCAGCAGGCCATCGCCCAGCGTGAACTGAACCGCATCGAAAAGGACCGCGCCCAGTGCGCCGAGCAGGTCGAGGCGGCTCCGCCGGATGTCATGGAGGGGGCCTTGCAGACGGCCCTCGAAGCGCGCCAGGCAGCGGAAAAAATCCTGGCCGAAAAGCGCGATGCGCTGGAAGCGGCGACCAACGCCCTGCGCGGTTTTGAAGAGCAGCGTCTGCGCATCGAGCAGGGCCTCGAACCGCTGCGTGTGCGCATTGGTGATTTGAAGTTGAAGGAACAGGCGGCGGCGCTCAATACCGAACAGTTCGCCCTCCAATTGCTCGAGGCCGGTGCCAACGAAGCGGCGCTCGAACTGGAGTTGGGCAATGCTCGGCCGGCCAGTCTGCAAGGCGAAATCACCCGGCTGAGCAATGCCATTGCCGAACTCGGTGCCGTCAACATGGCGGCCTTGCAGGAACTCGAAACGGCGACCGAGCGCAAAGGCTACCTCGACATGCAGGCGGCCGACCTGACCGAGGCCATGGAAACCCTGGAAAACGCCATTCGCCGCATCGACCGTGAAACGCGGGAGTTGCTGCAAAGCACCTTCGATACGGTGAACGGCCATTTCGGCCGCCTCTTCCCGGAACTGTTCGGTGGTGGCCGGGCCGAGCTGGTGATGACCGGTGACGAAATCCTCGATGCTGGCGTCCAGGTCATCGCCCAGCCACCGGGCAAGAAGAATTCAACGATTCACCTGCTTTCCGGGGGCGAAAAGGCGCTGACGGCGATTGCCCTGGTCTTCTCGATGTTCCAGTTGAACCCGGCGCCGTTCTGCCTGCTCGACGAGGTCGATGCACCGCTCGATGACAGCAATACCGAGCGTTTCTGCACGATGGTGAAGAAAATGTCGGGTGCGACACAGTTCCTTTTCATTTCCCATAATAAAATTGCCATGGAAATGGCCGAACAGCTGGTCGGCGTCACCATGCAGGAGTCAGGGGTTTCGCGCGTGGTCGAAGTGGATATTCAGGAAGCTTTGAAAATGAGGGATGCGGCTTAAATGACCGAGCTTCAATTAGGTTTGATCGGGCTGGGCGCTACGGCGGTGGTTGGCGTCTTCGGCTATAACAAGTGGCAGGAATATCGTCAGCGCAAGCTGGCACAAGCTGTTCTCAAGCCGCATCATGCCGATATCCTGCTGGATCAAGGCGAGAAAGCCGATGTCCCTCCGCTGCCTGTCGAGCGTAGCGAGCCGGAAATCGGGTTTCAGGCGCCGGCACAAATGGACGAGCGTGTCGAACCGGTATTCGTTGATCCACACCCGACGCTGCCTTCGGACGACATGCTGGCCGCAGCGCCCGAAAGTCATGATCTGCCGGAAATGCCGGTTTTCGCGTCAGCACCTGTATCGGTAACTGAGTTGCAGCCTGAATTGCAGCCCATTTCGGTGCCGCATGTCGAGCCGATCCAGCTCGATATGGCGGACGACGCGCCGGAAGTCCCCGCCGGTCCCGTGCCGGCCGAACTGCTTGACCCGCGCCTTGAATTCATTGTGGCCATGGAACTGGTCGAGCCGGTTTCTGCCCGTGATATCGTGCATTCCCAGCGTTCCGTGCTGCTCCGCCTGAGCAAGCCGGTGCATTGGGTCGGTTACAACGAACTGACCCGCGAATGGGTGCGTCTGGCCCCGGACAGCGAACTCAAGCTGCGCCGTCTGCGCATCGGCCTGCAACTGGTCAATCGCCAGGGGCCGCTCGCCGAAAGCGACATGAGCACTTTCATGACCGCCATGCAGGCACTGGCCGACGAACTGATGGCCGTGGCTGACATGCCGTCGTCACGCGTTTTCGATCAGGCTGCCGAAGTAGACCAGTTCTGTGCCGCAGTGGATCTCGAAATCGGCCTCAATCTGGTCAGCCGTGGCAGTGCTTTCTCGGGCACCAAGATACGCGCCCTGGCCGAGGCGGCCGGCATGGTGCTTGGTCTCGGTGGCGTCTTCACGCGCTATGACGACAGCGGCCGCGTCCTGTTCAGTCTGCAGAACTACGAAAGCACGCAGTTCTCGGCCGATGCCCTGCGTACGCTGACGACGCACGGCCTGACTTTCCTGCTCGATGTACCGCGGGTCGATCACGGCGAACGCACCTTCGTCCAGATGACCGAGATCGCCCGGCGCTTCGCCGAGACGCTGCAGGGGGCGCTGGTTGATGACAATCGCCAGCCACTGAGCGAATCGCAACTCGATCACATCCGTCGCGAATTCATCGGCAAGCCACAGGCAACAATGGCCGCTTACGGCCTGACTGCCGGTTCGCCCCAGGCGCTGCGGCTGTTTTCCTGATGGTGGCACCGGTCGTGGCGGTCGAGCGGGCGGCGCAGCTGCGCGCCGAGATCGAGCGCCACAATCACGCCTATTACGTCCTCGACGCGCCGAGTATTCCGGATGCCGAGTATGACCAGCTATTTCGCCAATTGCAGGGTCTGGAAACCGAATATCCCGAGTTGCTGACGGCCGATTCGCCGACCCAGCGCGTCGGTGCTGCACCACTCAAGGAATTCCCGCCGCGCCAGCACGGTGTCCCCATGCTCTCGCTCAACAACGCCTTTGCTTCGGAAGAAGTCGAAGCCTTCGACAAACGCGTCCGCGATGGGCTGGAAACAATTGCCGCCATCGACTATGCCGTCGAGCCGAAATTCGATGGCCTGGCCATCAGCCTGACTTACGAGAATGGTGTCTTCACTCGCGGTGCAACGCGCGGCGACGGCGTGACCGGCGAGGAAGTAACGCCCAACCTGCGTACCTTGCGCGGCATTCCGCTGCGCCTCAAGGGCGAGGGCTGGCCGGCACTGATCGAGATTCGCGGCGAAGTGCTCATGTTCAAGGCCGATTTCGCAGCGCTTAATGCCCGCCAGCGCGAGCGCGGCGACAAGGAGTTTGCCAATCCGCGCAATGCCGCTGCCGGCAGCCTGCGCCAGCTTGATTCGAGGATTACGGCCGCGCGGCCGCTCTCATTTTTTGCCTACGGTGTCGGGGCGGGGGCGGATGCGCTGGCCGCCAAGACCCATGGCGAGATGATGAATCTTCTCGCCGCCTGGGGTTTCCCGGTGGCCGAGGAGCGTCGTGTGGTGCAGGGCGTGCGCGGCCTGCTCGGCTATTTTGTCGAGATCGGTGCCAAACGTCCAGGCCTGCCCTACGACATCGACGGCGTGGTGTACAAGGTCAATCGCCTTGATTGGCAGGCGCGTCTCGGTTTTGTCTCGCGGGCGCCGCGCTTTGCCATTGCCCATAAATTTCCCGCCGAAGAGGCGTTGACCGAGGTCCTCGGTATCGACGTCCAGGTCGGCCGCACCGGCGCCATAACGCCGGTCGCCCGCTTGAAGCCGGTGTTTGTTGGCGGTGTCACGGTGACCAATGCGACCCTGCACAACGAAGACGAGGTTCTCCGCAAGGACGTTCGGGTCGGCGATACGGTCATCGTTCGGCGGGCCGGTGATGTCATTCCCGAAGTGGTCGCCATCGTTTCCGAAAAGCGGCCGATGCGTGACCTGTTCGGTGGTGAGCCGCTGCATCCGCCGTTTGAACTGCCCAAGGCTTGTCCCGAATGCGGATCGGCCGTTGCCCGGGGCGAAGACGAAGCAATCGCCCGCTGTACCGGCGGTCTCTATTGCCCGGCGCAGCGCAAGCAGGCGCTGTGGCATTTTGCTGCACGCCGGGCGATGGATATCGAAGGCCTCGGTGACAAGCTGGTTGATCAACTGGTCGATGCCGGCCTCGTTCATACCCCGGCCGATCTCTATGCCTTGACCATCGAAACACTGGCCGGCCTGGAACGCATGGGCGAAAAGTCGGCACAGAACCTGGTCGCGGCGATTTCCAGCAGTCGGCAGACGACCTTGGGACGTTTCATTTTCGGCCTGGGTATTCGCAATGTCGGCGAAGCCACAGCGCGTGACCTGGCCAAGCACTTTGGCGGTCTCGATGCCTTGCTGGCGGCTGATCTCGCCAGCCTGCAAAGCGTGCCCGATGTCGGGCCGGTCGTCGCGGCGAGCATCGCGGCCTTCTTTGGCGAAGCGCATAACCGTGAGGTCATCGATGGTTTGCGCCGGGCCGGCGTCGTCTGGCCGGAAGGCGAACCGCAGGTCGCCGGGCCGCAGGTTCTGGCCGGCAAAACCCTGGTCCTGACCGGCACCTTGCCGACGCTCAAGCGCGACGAGGCCAAGGCGATGATTGAGGCAGCCGGTGGCAAGGTGTCTGGGTCGGTCTCGAAGAAAACAGATTACGTGGTAGCCGGCGAAGAAGCCGGCTCCAAGCTGGAAAAAGCGCTGGAACTGGGTGTCCCGGTGATAGATGAGGCAGAATTGCAAAAATTGCTTGAAAAGGGAGTGGAACAATGAAAAAAGTTAGAAAAGCGGTTTTCCCCGTCGCCGGTATGGGTACCCGATTTTTGCCGGCGACCAAGGCCAGTCCCAAGGAAATGCTGCCCATCGTCGACAAGCCCCTGATCCAGTTCGCGGTCGAAGAGGCGGTTGCTGCCGGCATCACCGACATGGTTTTCGTGACCGGCCGTTCGAAGCGCTCTATCGAGGACCATTTCGACAAGGCCTACGAGCTGGAAAGCGAACTCGAAGCGCGCGGCAAGGCCGAGTTGCTCGATTTTGTGCGCAACATGATTCCCAAGAATATCAACTGCATCTATATTCGTCAGGCTGAAGCGCTCGGTCTCGGCCATGCCGTGCTCTGCGCCAAGCCGGTGATCGGCGACGAGCCCTTTGCCGTGATCCTGGCCGATGACTTGCTCGACGGCAAGACGGCGGTCATGAAGCAGATGACCGACACCTATGACTATTACCGTTGCTCGGTACTCGGCGTGCAGGATGTGCCGCGTGCCGATACCAAGAGCTACGGTATCGTCGATGCCCGTCAGGTGGCTGATCGCGTCGAGCAGATCAATGCCATCGTCGAGAAGCCGAAGCCGGAGGATGCGCCGTCTACCCTGGCAGTCGTTGGGCGCTACATCCTGACACCGCGTATTTTCCATCACCTCGAAAACGTCAAGCCGGGAGCGGGTGGGGAAATCCAGCTGACCGACGGCATCGCCTCGCTGCTCGGCGAAGAGCAGGTGCTGGCCTACCGTTACGAAGGGACGCGCTACGATTGCGGTTCCAAGCTGGGCTATCTGCAGGCGACGGTCGTTTTTGGTCAACGCCATCCGGAAGTCGGCGCGGCATTCGATGCCTATCTTAAAAGCCTGGGAGGCTGAATGGACGTCCAAAAAGCGCAGGCCATGCTGGCCAATGCCGAACTGATACACAGCGAGGCTGCCGTGCAGACGGCCGTAGCCGAAGTGGCAGCCGCCATCCGCGAGCGACTGGCCGACAAGTATCCCCTGGTGCTGTGCGTGATGACCGGCGGGGTTGTTTTCTGCGGCCAGTTGCTGACCCAGCTCGATTTTCCGCTCGACTTTGATTATCTGCACGCCACGCGCTACGGTCCGGAGACGCAGGGCGGCAAAATTTCCTGGCGCTCGGCCCCGTGGACTTCGGTCAAGGGACGCTCGGTGCTGGTCGTCGATGACATCCTCGATGAAGGCGTGACGCTCGCTGCCGTCAAGGAAAGCCTGCGCCGCATGGGGGCCGAGGAAGTGCTGACTGCCGTCTTCGCCGACAAGCTCAATGGCAAGAAAAAGCCGATTGAAGCCGATTTTGTCGGCCTCACCGTCCCCGATCGCTTCGTCTTCGGCTTCGGCATGGATGCCGGCGGCGTCTGGCGCAACCTGCCAGCCGTATATGCCATGAAGGACGACGCATGAGTGCTGGAACAGTCGCCGAGTTCATCGGCTACTGGGAAAATGAGGGCCTGGCCTACGTCCGGCGCGGCGATTACGACTGGATGGCGGCATTGGTTCCCGGTCAGCGTGTGCTCGAGATCGGCTGCGGCGTCGGCTTTGCCACGCAGGCTTTGGCCAGGCGTGGTTTGCAGGTGCTCTCCATCGATTCGCTGGCCGAGTGCCTGGACCTGGCGCGGCAACGTGTCGAGTCTGGCGATGTGACGCTGATGCAGGCGGATCTCACCGCACTGTCCAACGAACAGCGTAGTAGCATCGAAGCCTTTGCACCGGACGCGGTGATCTGCTGGCTGATGGGCGCGCCGGCCGAAACGACTGGTGCGATGCCCAGCGATGCCGGGCGGGCGGTGATCGCCTACCGCGAAAAGCTGCATCGACTGGTGGCCGAACTGGCGGCCAGCCTGCCGACCGTGCAGGCCCTGCATTTCATCGACCGCACGGCAATACCCTGGCAGGCCAAGGATATCGGCCGCGATACGCTGGTCAGCTATCACAGCGGCAAGACACTGCTCGACCTGCCATTTGTCGCCGACCGCCAGCATGCCCTTTTTCGCAAGCTGGGCGACGAGACGGTGGCGCAAAACCGAAATACGCATCCATCGCTCAAGGGCGTGGTGCCGACGCTGGCGTCAATGCTGGCCGAAAGGAAAAAATAACATGCTGGCAATCATCGGCGGCAGCGGTCTGACGACCCTGTCCAATCTCGACGTTTCGCATCGCGAAGTTGTCCGTACGCCCTATGGCGAAGCCTCCGGCGCGCTCGTCTTCGGGCAGATCTGCGGTCAGCCGGCGGTGTTCCTGCCGCGCCACGGTTACGGCCACACCATACCGCCGCACATGGTCAATTACCGGGCCAATATGTGGGCGCTGCATCACCACAAGGTGAGCGGGATCATTTCGGTGGCCTCGGTCGGCAGCATTCGTCCCGACCTGCATCCGGGCGACATCGTTCTGCCGGACCAGATCATCGACTACACCTGGGGCCGCAAATCGACGATGTTCGACGGCAATGGTACGCCTGTGACCCATGTCGACTTCACTGAACCCTACGATGCCGATCTGCGCCGCCGCATACTCGCCGCCGGTCAGCAACTGAGCATCGACATCAAGGTGAATGCCGTCTATGCCGCAACACAAGGCCCGCGCCTCGAAACCGCGGCTGAAATCAACCGCCTGGAGCGCGATGGTGCCGACGTGGTCGGCATGACCGGCATGCCGGAAGCGATCCTGGCCCGCGAACTGGGTTTGCCCTATGCCGCGATCAACGTCGTCGCCAACCATGCGGCAGGCCGTGGCAGCAGCATCAACGGCATCCATTTCGAAAGCCTCGAGCATGTGCTGCAGGAGGCGATGGGACGGGTCAAGGCGATTGTCGAGAAACTGGTCGGCAGCACGGACAGCTGCCAGCCGATGGGCTTGTCGGGGTAGTTGTTAGTCGGAAGTCATTAGTCTTTAGCTAACAGCCGGCGACTAACTGCTACCCGACCTTCAGCCGCTCCATCAATTCCGTTTCCAGTCGGATGCGCTTGCCCGTATCCCGCAAATCGCCACCACTGATCAGGAAAACGTCCTCGGCCCGTTCGCCGAGGGTGGTGATCTTGGCGGTATGCAGGAAGGCGCCGTGGTCGGCCAGGGTGTTGGCGACGATGTAGAGCAGGCCGGGGCGGTCGGCGGCGACCAGCGACAGGATGAAATGCGATCCCTTTTCGTCGCCGCGAATGCCGACTTCCGGCTTGATCGGGAAGTGCTTGACCTGGCGCGACAGGCGACCGGCCGAGGGCACATCGGGCGGCATCTGGTGCAACAGGCGCTGCTCCAGCTCGTGCTCGATGTAGGCGACCATTTCCCGGTCGTTGTCGCGGTTCTCGACATCGAGAACGACGAAGCTGTCGAGCGCGTAGCCGTGGGCCGTGGTGTGAATCTTGGCATCGACGATGCTGTAGCCGGCACGGGCGAAGAAGCCGACGATGCGGGCAAAGAGGTCGGGCTGATCCTGCGTGTAGACCATGACCTGCAGGCCATCGCCTTCCTGGTAGGGGCGGGCGCGGACGACGGGCTGGTTGTTGTAGATGCGGTAATGCAGCGAGCGCGTGTGCCAGGCGATTTCTTCGGCCGAATGGCGCAGGAAATAGACGGTATCGAGCTGTTTCCAGAGGCGCTCATGCACGGTGTCGGAGAGGGCAAAGAAGCGCAGCAGGCGCATGGCTTCCTTCTGGCGGTCGGCAATGACGCCGTGTGGCGCCGGTGCATCACCATTCGAGAGGTGTTCGAGCGCCTGGTAGTAAAGGTCAGCCAGCAGCTTGCCTTTCCAGTGGTTCCAGACCTTCGGGCTGGTGCCCCGGATATCGGCATGGGTCAGCAGGTAAAGCGATTGCAGGTGGCGGACGTCGCCGACCAGCTTGACGAAGTTGCCAATCACATCCGGATCGCTGAGGTCTTCCTTCTGGGCGACCTGCGACATGACGAGGTGATTCCTGACCAGCCAGACGACCAGTTCGGTGTCTTCGCTGGTCATTTGGTGATTGCGGCAGAACTCCTCGGCGTCCACGGTACCGAGCGCCGAGTGGTCGCCACCGCGACCCTTGGCGATGTCGTGGAAGAGGGCAGCGACGTAAAGCAGCCAAGGGCGGTCGAGTTCGGCGACGATGCGCGAGCAGAGCGGGTATTCGTGGGCGAACTCGCTCATCGTGAAGCGGCGGATATTGCGCAGGACTTGCAGGATGTGCTGGTCGACGGTGTAGACGTGGAAGAGGTCGTGCTGCATCTGGCCGACGATGCGCCCGAAATTGGGCAGGTAGGCGCCGAGGATGTCGAGCTGGTTCATGCGCCGGAATTCGTGAATGATGCCGCGCTCGCTTTGCAGTAGCTTGAGGAACATCGCCCGGTTGGCCGGGTCGGCCCGGAATTCCGGCGTCATCTTGTCGCCGGCCCGCCACAGGGCGCGCAGGGTGCGTGCTGTCATGCCCGATAGTTCGTGGGTTTCCTGCATGACCAGGAAGCTGTCGAGTATCGCCGATGGCTGCTTTTCGAACAGGGCTTCGTCACGGATGTCGAGCAGGTTGCCGACGGTCTGGAAGTGGTCGTCGAAGGGCTGCGGCGTCAGTTCGTTTTCCGGGGTCAGTGCCGCCGCCATGTTTTGCAACAGGATGGTATTGAGCAGGCAGACGGTCTTTGCATTGCGGTAATAGACCTGCATGAGCTGTTCGGAGGCACGTTTTGCTTCGTTCGAGACAAAACCGTACTTGGTGGCAAGGTTGCCCTGGTAATCGAAAAGCAGGCGATCTTCGCGACGCCCGAGCATGAAATGCAGGCGAATACGCAAGTGGGACAGGTATTCCTCGCACTCCCTGGCCTGACTCATGCCTTCCTGCGAAATGATGCCGTTCTTTTGCAGCTCTTCCCAGGTCGAACCATAGCCGGCGGCCTTGGCAATCCAGAAAATGACCTGCAGGTCGCGCAGGCCGCCCGGCGAGTCCTTGCAGTTGGGCTCCAGGCTGTAAGGGGTTTCGTTGTAGCGGAGGTGGCGTTCCTGCTGCTCGATCTGTTTCGCTTCGCAGAAAACCAGCGGGTCGAGATTGCCGCGCAGACGCTTCCCGAAGGTCGCGAACAGCTTGGCGTTGCCGGTCAGCAGACGCGCTTCGAGCAAGGCGGTCTGCACCGTGATGTCATTGGCCGCCTCGTTCAGGCAGTCCTGGATGGTGCGGACACTATGACCGATCTCCAGTCCGATGTCCCAGAACGAGCTGATCAGGTGCTCGAGCTTTTCCTGGAGTGCGCCGCTCGCTTCCTGCGGGAGCAGGATCAGCAGGTCGATGTCGGAGGCCGGGTAAAGTTCGCCGCGCCCGTAGCCACCCACGGCAGCCAGGGCCAGGGTGGCGGGAAAGTCGAACGATTGCCAGAGTCGCTCGAGGACATCGTCGACCTGTCGGCTGCGTTCGACCAGCAGGGCCTTGGCATCGCCGCTTTGCTCGTAGTTTTCCTGGAGGCGGCTCTGGGCCGCCTTGACTTCAGCCCTAAGGGCGCCGACATCGCAGGGCATCAGTTGATCCAGTCAGGCTTGGCGCGGCTGCCGGCCGAGGCGGTCATGATTTCATAGCCGGTTTCGGTGACCAGCACGGTATGTTCCCACTGCGCCGACAGGCTGCGGTCCTTGGTAACGATGGTCCAGCCATCGGCCATTTCGCGGATGGCGGCCTTGCCGGCGTTGATCATCGGTTCGATGGTGAAGATCATGCCCGGTTGCAGGATAGGTCCGGTGCCGCCCTTGCCGTAGTGGAGCACTTGCGGGTCTTCGTGGAATTTGGCGCCGATGCCGTGGCCGCAGAATTCGCGGACGACCGAGCAGCCGTTCTTCTCGGCATATTTCTGGATGATCGCGCCGATATCGCCGAGATGGGCGCCCGGCTTGACGACCGAAATACCCAGCCACATGCATTCGAAGGTGATTTCGCACAGGCGCTTGGCCTGGATCGAGCCTTCGCCGACGACGAACATGCGGCTGGTGTCGCCGTGGTAGCCGTCCTTGATGGTCGTGATGTCGAGATTGATGATGTCGCCGGTCTTCAGGATACGTTCACCGGGGACGCCGTGGCAGACCTGCTGGTTGACCGAGGTGCAGATCGACTTCGGGTAGGGGTTGTAGCCCGACGGCGCGTAGTTGAGCGGGGCGGGAATGCAGCCCTGCACATTGACCATGTAGTCGTGGCAGAGCTTGTCGAGTTCGTCCGTGGTGGTGCCGGCCTTGACGAAAGGCGCGATGTAGTCGAGGACTTCTCCGGCCAGACGCCCGGCAATTCTCATTTTTTCGATTTCTTCCGGAGTCTTGATGCTGATGCTCATGGCTGTTCTGTGGGGCGTTGGCAAAGGACAAGGATAAATGATGGGGCGGGTTTCGCAAAGCTGAGAGCAGCTGAAATGGCATACTTATGGCTTTTCGATTTTACGGATTCGACGATGACGATTCTTCTGCTCGGTAAAGATGGTCAGGTTGGCTGGCAACTGCAACGCTCGCTGGCGCCGCATGGCCCGGTCGTGGCCTGTGCCCGGACTCAATGTGATTTGGCCGATCCGGACCAGATTCGTTCCGTCGTGCGTGCGCTGCGGCCGTCGGTTATCGTCAATGCGACGGCCTACACTGCCGTCGACAAAGCCGAGTCGGAGCCCGAGCTGGCGCATCGCATCAATGCCGAGGCGCCGGGTATTCTGGCCACCGAGGCGGCGGCGCTGGGCGCGTTGCTGATCCATTATTCGACCGATTATGTCTATGACGGCAGCAAGGCTTCGCCCTATGTCGAGACCGATGCGACAGACCCCCAGAGCGTGTACGGGCGCAGCAAGCTGGCCGGCGAGGAGGCCATTCGGGCCGTCGGCGGCAAGTCTCTGATCTTTCGCACGAGCTGGGTCTTTGGCGCGCGCGGCGGCAATTTCGTCAAGACCATCCTGCGCCTGGCGCGGGACAAGGACAGCCTCAATGTCGTCGCCGACCAGCTTGGTTCACCGACGCCGGCAGCGCTCATCGCGACGGTGAGCGGCATCGCGCTGGCCATGACGCGGCGGGGGCAGGCGCTGGAAAATGGCGAGAACCGCCTGTATCACCTCGCTGCGGCGCGGCCGGTCAGCTGGTGCGAGTTTGCCCGGACCATCGTCACGCTCGCCGGGCAGGTGCCGGGATTTGATCTGCGCCTGAAAGCGGAGGCCATCAAGGCCATCACGACAGCGGAATATCCGACGCCGGCCCGGCGCCCGGCCAACTCGCGTCTCGACTGCAGCCGTCTCGAAGCCGACTTCGGCCTGCAGATGCCCGACTGGCAGCCTTATCTGGAGCGCATGCTGCAGTTGCTGGCGCTCAAACAGAACGGTTATTGAGCTTCCGGAACGCCTGTTCTGCTGCTATAATCCGCAGGTTTTTCTCAGCCGTTATGGCTGAAAAAACGGTGGTCTGCACGGTGCAGGCAACCAAAATCCACACATCCGCCGATTAAGGGTGTCTGCCAGAATTCAATGCTGGCGGGCGTTTCAGGCGGGTGGAGGTTCAACCCTTAAGGAGTTTTACTATGTCCGTTACCATGCGTGAAATGCTGGAGGCTGGTGTCCACTTCGGTCACCAAACCCGTTTCTGGTCCCCCAAGATGGCCCCGTATATCTTCGGTGCCCGCAACAAGATTCACATCGTCAACCTCGAAAAGACCCTGGCCAAGTACAACGAAGCCATGTCTTTCGTGAAGAAGCTGTCCGCCAATCGCGGTTCCGTGCTCTTCGTTGGCACCAAGCGTCAGGCTCGTGAAATCATCGGTGAAGAAGCGCTGCGCGCCAATTCGCCCTTCGTTGACCAGCGTTGGCTGGGTGGCATGCTGACCAACTTCAAGACCGTCAAGACCTCGATCAAGCGTCTGAAGGACATGGAAGTTGCCGTCGAAGCCGGCGAACTCGAAAAGATGCCGAAGAAGGAAGCGCTGACCTTCCGTCGCGAACTGGAAAAGCTCCAGAAGTCCATCGGCGGTATCAAGGAAATGGCCGGCCTGCCGGACGCCATCTTCGTGGTCGACGTCGGTTACCACAAGATTGCCATCACCGAAGCCGAAAAGCTCGGCATTCCGGTCATCGGCGTGGTCGATACCAACCATTCCCCGGAAGGCGTTGCTTACGTCATCCCGGGTAACGACGACTCTTCCCGTGCCATCCAGTTGTACGCCCGTGGCGTGGCTGATGCCATCCTCGAAGGCCGCAACCAGGTCATGCAGGAAATCGTTGCTGCCGGTGGCGATGACGAATTCGTCGAAGTTGTCGACGCAGCTGAATAAAGTTGTAACGGCGGGGCTTTAAGCTCCGCCTGTTTTAAAAGCTCAGGAGAAAAATATGGCGGCAATTACCGCAAGCATGGTGGCAGAACTGCGCGGCAAGACCGACGCGCCCATGATGGAATGCAAGAAGGCCCTGACCGAAGCCGATGGCGACATGGGCAAGGCTGAAGAAATCCTCCGCATCAAGCTCGGCAACAAGGCGAGCAAGGCTGCAACCCGTATCGCGGCCGAAGGTATCGTTGCAGTCAGCATCTCCGCTGACGGCAAGCTCGGTGCCATCATCGAAGTCAACAGCGAAACCGACTTCGTCGCCAAGAACGACGAATTCATCGCGCTGGCCAATGGTTCGGCCAAGCTGGTTGCCGACAAGAATCCGGCTGATGTCGCTGCTCTGTCGGCCCTGCCGATGGGCGAAGGCACGGTCGAATCGACCCGTTCCGCGCTGGTTGGCAAGATCGGTGAAAACATGTCGATCCGCCGCTTCGTTCGTTTCGAAGCCACCGGCAAGCTGGTTTCCTACATCCACGGTGGTGCCAAGGTTGGCGTCATGGTTGATCTGGTTGGCGGTGACGAGCAGCTGGGCAAGGATCTGGCGATGCACATCGCTGCCTCCAAGCCGAAGTCGCTCGATGCCTCCGGCGTTTCCGCCGACCTGCTCGACATGGAACGTCGCGTTGCCATCGAAAAGGCCCGTGAAGCCGGCAAGCCGGAAGCCATGCTCGAAAAGATCGCCGAAGGTACCGTCCAGAAGTATCTGAAGGACGTCACCCTGCTCGGTCAGGTCTTCGTCAAGGCAGCCGATGGCAAGCAGACCATCGAACAGTTGTTGAAGGCCAAAGGCGCTTCGGTGGCCTCCTTCACGCTGTACATGGTCGGTGAAGGCATCGAGAAGAAGGTCGACGACTTCGCTGCCGAAGTCGCTGCCCAGGCTGCTGCCGCTGCTGCCAAGAAGTAATTGAAAGGAACGCCGATGTCCGTCCCCAAGTACAAGCGAATTCTCCTGAAACTCTCCGGCGAGGCCCTGATGGGCAATGACGCCTACGGCATCAATCCGCAGACCATCGCGGGTATTTGCGGAGAGATCAAGGCGGTCGCCGACATGGGGGTGGAAATCGGCGTCGTGATTGGCGGTGGCAATATCTTCCGCGGCATGGCCGGTACGGCCACCGGGATGGATAGAGCCACGGCCGATTACATGGGCATGCTGGCTACGGTGATGAATGCCATGGCGCTGTCCGATGCCTTCCGCCAGTGTGGCCTCAACGCCCGCGTGCAGTCGGCCCTGAATATCGAGCAGGTTGTCGAGCCCTATATCCGTGGCAAGGCCATCCGCTATCTCGAAGAAGGCAAGATCGTCATCTTCGGTGCCGGCACCGGCAACCCCTTCTTTACCACCGACACCGCTGCAGCCTTGCGCGGCTCGGAAATCGGCGCTGAAATCGTCCTCAAGGCGACCAAGGTCGACGGCATCTACTCGGCCGATCCGAAGAAGGATCCGCTCGCCACGCGCTACGACAAGATCAGCTTCAACGAAGCCATCTCGAAGAATCTGGCGGTCATGGATGCGACCGCTTTCGCGCTCTGTCGCGATCAGAAATTGCCGATCAACGTCTTTTCAATCTTCAAGGCCGGCGCGCTCAAGCGCGTGGTCTGCGGTGAAGATGAAGGTACGCTGGTCTATTGCTGAGGGAGAACAAACGATGATTTCCGAACTCAAGAAAACCGCCGAAGGCAAGATGCAGAAGTCGCTCGAGGCGCTGCGTCTCGACCTGCAGAAAGTGCGCACTGGCCGCGCCCATACCGGCCTGCTCGACCATGTTCAGGTCGATTACTACGGCTCCATGGTGCCGGTTAACCAGGTCGCCAACGTGACTCTGGTCGACGCCCGTACCATCGGCGTCCAGCCTTGGGAAAAGGCAATGCTGCAGAAAGTCGAGAAAGCCATTCGCGATTGCGACCTCGGCCTCAACCCGGCTTCTCAGGGCGATCTCATCCGTGTGCCGATGCCGGCCCTGACCGAAGAGCGTCGCAAGGAAATGATCAAGATCGTCAAGACCGAAGGCGAGGGCGTCAAGGTCGCCATTCGCAACCTGCGTCGCGATGCCATCAGCCATCTCAAGGATGCCCTGAAAAAAGGTGAAATTCCTGAAGATGACGAGCGCAAGGCGCAGGACGACGTCCAGAAGCTGACCGATCGCTATATCGTCGAAGTCGACAAGATGCTCGCCGCGAAAGAGGCCGAGCTCATGCAGGTTTAAGCCGGTTCCGCCCGGAATTTCGGCCGCATGGCCCTCTTTTTCAGTTCGACCCGACAGGTTCCGCCACTAGCGGCCGTTCCCCGGCACGTCGCCGTGATCATGGACGGCAACGGCCGCTGGGCGAAAAAACGTTTTCTGCCCCGCGTCGCAGGCCATGTCAAAGGCGTCGAACTGGTCCGCGAGATGGTTCGCGCCTGCCTCGAACGCGGCGTCCAGTACCTCACCCTGTTTGCCTTCTCGTCTGAAAACTGGCGGCGACCGCAGGAAGAGGTCTCCCTGCTCATGGAACTCTTCGTCAAGGCGCTCGAGCAGGAAGTCGAAAAACTCGACCGCAACGGCGTTCGCCTGCGCGTCATCGGCGACCTGTCACGCTTCGAGCCCCGTCTGCAGGAACTGATCCGGCAGGCCGAAGCCAAGACTGCCGGCAACACCCAGCTCGACCTGACCATTGCGGCCAACTATGGCGGGCGCTGGGACATCATGCAGGCGGTCAGTCGCATGCTGGCGGCCCAGCCTGACAAGCGCGACGGTTGGCAGGATGCCGATCTCGAGCCGCATCTGGCGATGGCGTATGCGCCGGAACCCGATCTCTTCATTCGTACTGGCGGCGAAGAGCGGATCAGCAATTTCCTGCTCTGGCAACTGGCCTATACCGAACTGTATTTCACGCCGACCCTGTGGCCGGATTTCAACACGGCGGAATTCGACAAGGCCATCCTGTCGTTTCAGCAGCGCGAACGGCGCTTCGGCCGGACAAGCGAACAATTGGTGGAAAAACCCAATGCTTAAAACACGCGTCATCACGGCGCTGGTCCTGATGGCGCTGCTGCTGCCCAGTCTCTTCTACTCTTCACAGGCCGGCTGGGCCTTGCTGGTAGCCGGGTTCATCGGTGTTGCCGCCTGGGAATGGGGAGCCTTGCTCGGCTGGCAGAGTGTTCGCCGCATTGTCCTTGGTATCGTGACAGCACTGATTTGCATCACCCTCTCAGTGCTTGCACCGGAAGCCATTGGCGCCGCTGAGCTTGCTGCGCCGGCGCAGCCCTGGGTCTTGCTAGCCTATGCCGTGGCCGCCGTTTTCTGGTGCCTAGTCATGCCCTTCTGGCTGAAAAACAAGTGGTCTCTGGGTGGTCTCAGCGGCCTTCTGGTCGGTGCGGTTGTCCTGCTGCCGACCTGGTTGGCCATGGTCCAGTTGCGGATGCTAGGGGCAGGGGCCTTGCTCGGTATTTTTGCGGTTGTCTGGATGGCCGATATCGCTGCCTATTTCTCCGGCAAGGCTTTCGGCAAGCACAAGCTGGCGCCAACCATCAGCCCCGGCAAGACCTGGGAAGGGGCGATCGGGGCGGGTGTTGGCGTGGTCATTTACGGGCTGGTGGTGCGTCAGTTGTTCGGCCTTGAGTTCATGCCTGTGGCGCTGTGGATAGCTGCGCTGGTGGGCGTGACGGCCGTCAGCATTGTGGGCGATCTCTACGAATCGCTGCTCAAGCGCAAGGCGGGCATCAAGGACAGCAGCAATATACTGCCCGGCCATGGTGGCGTCCTTGACCGCATCGACAGCCTGACCTCGACCCTGCCTGTCGTGGCGCTGGTATGGCTGGTCTTCGCATCCCGGTGAGCGCCGCCGTGCAGAACATTACCGTACTGGGTTCAACCGGCTCGATAGGCGTCAGCACGCTCGATGTGATCCGGCGCCACCCGGACCGTTATCGCGCCTTTGCGCTGTGCGCCCATAGTCAGGTCGACAAGCTCTTCGAGCAGTGCATCGAGTTCCGTCCGCGCTTTGCCGTCATGCGCGATGCCGCACTGGCGGCACAACTGGCCGAGCGTTGCCGGGTTGCCGGGCTGGATACCGAAATCCGCCATGGTGTTGAAGCGCTGGTCGAGATGTCCGCGCTGCCGGAGGTCGATGCCGTCATGGCCGCCATCGTTGGCGCCGCCGGTCTTGAGCCGACGCTCGCCGCGGCACGGGCCGGCAAGAAGGTCATGCTGGCCAACAAGGAAGTGCTGGTCATGGCCGGCGAACTGTTCATGCATGCCGTGCGCGAGCATGGCGCTGTGTTGCTGCCGGTCGATAGCGAGCACAATGCCATTTTCCAGTCGCTGCCCGCTGACTTTGCGCGTGGCCTGACCCCCTGCGGCGTCCAGAAAATCCTGCTGACCGCGTCCGGCGGACCGTTCCGGAATACGCCGCTGGCCGATCTGGCCAACGTCACGCCGGATCAGGCCTGTGCCCATCCGAACTGGGTCATGGGGCGCAAGATTTCGGTCGATTCGGCAACCATGATGAACAAGGGCCTCGAAGTCATCGAGGCGCGCTGGCTGTTCGATGCGCCGCCGGAGATGATCCAGGTCGTCGTCCATCCGCAAAGTGTCATTCACTCGGCGGTTCAGTACGTCGATGGCTCGGTGCTGGCGCAGTTGGGCAATCCCGATATGCGCACGCCTATTGCCTATGCCATGGCCTGGCCGGAGCGCATCGCCGCTGGCGTCGAACCGCTCGACCTGTTCAAGATTGCCCGTCTAGATTTCGTGGCGCCGGATTTCGAACGTTTCCGTTGCCTGCAACTGGCCTACGATGTCTTGTGCGAGGGCGGCACAGCACCGGCCATCCTCAACGCGGCGAATGAAGTCGCGGTGGCCGCTTTCCTCGACGAAGCCTTGCCTTTTCTGGGTATCGCCCGGCTCAACGATGCCGTCCTGCAGGCCTTGCCGGCTGGGCCGGAAGGCAGTCTGGCCGATGTCCTGGCGGCCGATGCGGAAGCACGTCAGCTGGCGCACAAGATGGTTCGGGAACGCCGTTTCGCGTGAATAACATCCTGTTTTACCTCGCTGCCTTTCTGGTCGTACTTGGCGTTCTCATCGTTGTTCATGAATTGGGGCACTACCTGGCGGCCCGACTGTGCGGGGTCAAAGTGCTCCGTTTTTCGGTCGGCTTCGGTCGCATGCTGTGGAAAAAGCGTCTGGGCCGGGACAAGACCGAATGGGCGATCAGCCTTTTTCCGCTCGGCGGTTACGTCAAGATGCTCGACGAGCGCGAGGGCAAGGTGGCCGAGGAAGAAGTCCATCGCGCCTTCAATCGCCAGGGTGTGGGCAAGCGCAGCGTGATCGTCGCGGCCGGGCCGCTAGCCAATTTTGCCCTGGCCATCCTGATCTATTGGGGCGTTTTCATGCATGGCAGCGAAGAGTTGCTGCCTGTGCTCGGGGTTCCCCCAAGTGGTACGCCGGCGGCCATGGCTGCCATTGGCAATGGCGAACAGGTCAGGTCGCTCGACGGCGAGCCGGTGGCGACCTGGAACGACCTGCGCTGGATGATCCTGCAGAAGGCAGTTGATCACGAAAGTGTCGTGCTTGAAGTAGTCAACGAGCGCGACGAAATCGCCATCCGCCGACTCTACCTGACCGCCGCCGGTGAGCAGGGCTGGGAGGGAGATGCGCTGGAGCGTCTCGGCATCCGCTTCTATCGCCCGGAGATGCCCCCGGTGATTGGCAAGGTGGTGGCCAATGGGGTCAGTGAACGGGCCGGCTTGCAGGCTGGCGACCGCGTGCTGGCCATTGCCGGGAAGGAAATTGCATCGTGGTACGAGCTGGTCGCGATTATTCGCGATTCGGCGAGCAAACCTCTCCGGATCGAGATTGAGCGTCAAGGCGAGGCCTTGGCGGTGGACGTCGTTCCTGACGCCGTGCTGGAGCGTGGGCAAACGGTCGGCAAGATCGGCGTCGCGGTCGCCCAGGGGCCAATGCCTGGTCGCGAGGTGAAAACCTTCATCCGCTACGGCGTCATCGAGGCGGCCGGCCGGGCGCTTGAAGAAACCTGGGACAAGTCGGTCTTCAGTCTGGTCATGATGGGCAAGATGCTGACCGGCGAAGTTTCCTGGAAAAATCTGTCGGGGCCGGTGACCATTGCCGACTACGCCGGGCAGTCAGCACGGCTCGGGCTGGATTACTACCTCAAGTTCATGGCCCTCGTCAGCATCAGCCTGGGGGTGTTGAATCTGCTGCCCATACCGGTGCTGGATGGCGGGCATTTGTTGTATCATATGATCGAAGTCGTCAGGCGCAGGCCGCTTTCCGAGCGGGCCATGGAGATTGGACAGCAGGTTGGCATGTCCATTTTGTTTGCCTTGATGGCTTTCGCCTTTTTTAATGACCTGACCCGCCTGTTTATTGGCTGAACGATGAAAAAATCCCTGTTGTCCATCCTGGTTGCCGGCATCTTTTCGACACCCGCTCTGGCTTTCGAACCTTTTGCCGTCAAGGATATCCGGGTTGAGGGTATCCAGCGCACGGAAGCCGGTACGGTCTTTGGCTACCTGCCGGTCAAGGTCGGTGAAACCCTGACCGACGAAAAGGCCACCCAGTCGATCAAGGCGCTCTTTGCCACGGGCTTCTTCAAGGATGTGCGGATCGAGGTCGAAAAGGACGTCATGGTCGTCGTCGTCCAGGAACGACCGGCCATCGCCACCATCAATTTTGTCGGCCTCAAGGAGTTCGACAAGGACGTCATCGTCAAGGCGCTCAAGGAAACCGGCATTGCCGACGGTCGCATCTTCGACCGGGCGCTGCTTGAAAAAGCCGAGCAGGAACTCAAGCGCCAGTACCTGACGCGCGGCAAGTATGCCGCCAGTATCACGACGACCGTGACGCCGCTCGAGCGCAATCGCGTCGGCATCAATTTCAACATCGAAGAAGGTGCGGCGGCCAAGATCAAGCAGATCAATCTGGTCGGCACCAAGGCCTTCTCCGAAAAAGAGTTGCTCAGCCAGTTCGAACTGACGACGCCCGGATTGATAACCTGGTACACCAAGAACGACCAGTATTCCCGGCAGAAGTTGTCGGCCGATCTGGAAAAGATCAAATCCTTCTACATGAATCAGGGCTATCTGGAATTCGCCGTCGAGTCGACGCAGGTTTCCATTTCGCCGGACAAGCAGGATGTTTACATCACGGCCAACCTGGTCGAAGGCGAGCGCTTTCAGGTCTCGTCGGTAAAGATGGCGGGTGAATTCATGATTCCCGAAGACGAGTTGAAGAAACTCGTCACCATCAAGCCGGGCGATGTCTTCTCGCGTGAAAAACTCAACAACACTACCAAGGCGATCAGCGACCGCCTCGGCAAGGAAGGCTATGCCTTCGCCAACGTCAATGCCGCGCCGGAAATCGACAAGGACAAGCGTCGCGTGGCATTCACCATTTTTGTCGATCCCGGCAAGCGTGTTTATGTGCGCCGCCTCAATGTGACGGGCAATACCAAGACCCGTGACGAGGTCATTCGTCGCGAAATGCGCCAGATGGAAGGTGGATGGTACGATGCCGAAAAGGTCGCGAATTCGAAGCAACGCATAGACCGGCTGGGCTATTTTGGCGATGTCGCCATCGAGACGCCGGCTGTGGCGGGTACGGCCGACCAGCTCGATGTCAACGTCAATGTGACCGAGAAGCCGACCGGCAACCTGATGCTGGGTGTCGGCACCTCGAGTACCGACAAGATCATCCTGTCCGGCTCGATTGCCCAGAACAATTTCATGGGTAGCGGCAACAACGTGTCCATCCAGGTCAATTCGGCCAAGACCTACAAAACCTACGTCTTCTCCTACACCAATCCCTATTTCACGCCGGATGGTGTCAGTCAGGGCTTCGATCTCTATCAGCGCACGTTCAACACGACCTCGACGGCCATCGCGGCCTACAGCTCGTCGTCATATGGCGGTGGCCTGCGCTTTGGCTTCCCGATTGGCGAAAAAGAGTCGATTGGTCTGGGTCTGGGTGTCGATTCGACGACCATCACGACTTATGCCGGGATCAGCCCCAGTTATTACATCGATTACGTCAATAAATTTGGCGCGACGAACCTTTCTGTTCCGCTTACCCTGAGCTGGGCCAGCGACGGCAAGGACAGCTATTTCTTCCCGACGCGTGGCACTTTCCAGAAGGCTTCGCTGGAAGTGGCATTGCCCGGTGGCGATCTGACCTATTACCGGGCGACCTATCAGCTGCAGCATTTCATTCCGCTCAATCCCAGGTTCACCCTGATGCTGAATGGTGAAGTCGGCTACGCAGCTGGTTATGGCGATTCGGGTCTGCCCTTCTTCAAGAATTTCTATGCTGGTGGTATCGGTTCCGTCCGTGGTTACAAGGCTTCCAGCCTCGGCCCACTGACCCGTGATACAACAACCGGCACGGAGTATCGTATTGGCGGAAACAGCCGTGTCATCGGCAATGCCGAACTGCTCTGGGGTATTCCGGGCATGGAAAAGAGCTTCCGTATGGGCTGGTTCTTCGACGCCGGTCAGGTCTATGGAGATCAGGGCATGAGTGCTGCGGGTGGCCTGCGTTATTCGACGGGTTTGTCTGCTTCGTGGATTTCCCCGATCGGTCCGCTAAAATTCAGCTTTGGCCGGCCGCTGAACAAGCAGGCAGACGACCGCTCTGAATCCTTCCAGTTCCAGATGGGCACCACGTTCTAATTCAGGAGTTTCAAGTTGAAAATCAAGTCCGTAGTTCTCGCATCCCTGATGTCTGCCATGGTGGTGACCGGTGCGGTTGCCGCCGAGTTGAAGGTGGGTTACGTCAATACGCAGCGCATCTTCCGTGACGCGCCGGCAGCCCAGAAGGCAGCCAAGAAGCTGGAAGGCGAGTTTTCCAAGCGCGATCAGGAACTCCAGCGCATGGCCAAGCAGTTGCAGGCCCTGCAGGAAAACCTCGAAAAGAATTCAGTGACCATGGCGGAAAGTGAACGCCGGACCAAGGAAAAGGAATTCGGCGAGGTTTCCCGCGAATTCCAGCGTCGGCAGCGCGAATTCCGCGAGGACCTGAACCTGCGTCAGAACGAAGAGAACGCCGCGGTCATCGAAAAGGCCAACAAGGCGATCAAGCAGATTGCCGAAAATGAAAAGTACGACCTGATCCTTCAGGACGTCGTCTGGGTCAGCCCCCGTCTGGACATCACGGAACGTGTCATCAAGGCCCTGTCGGAAGGCAAGTGACATGACCGGTTTGGGTGAGGCTTTTTATACGCTTGCCGACATCGCCGCCCAATTGGGCGGCGATGTGCTTGGCGACGGGCAAACACGCATTTCGCAGGTGGCCTCGCTGGCCTCGGCCGGCGAGGGCGACATCGCTTTCCTGGCCAATCGCAAGTACCGCAATCAGTTGCAATCGACCGGCGCCGCCGCAGTGATTCTGGCGCCCGATGCTGCGGATGGCTTTGCCGGGCCGCGTATCGTTACGGCCAATCCCTATGCCTACTATGCCCGGGTCGCCACCTTGCTCAATCCGGCAAGCGTCGAAACGGCGGGCATACATTCGACAGCCGTGACCGAATCGGTCATTCCGGCATCTGTTTTTGTCGGGCCAAAGGTCTGCATCGGCAAAAATGTCAGTATCGGCGAAGGCTGCCGCATCCATGCCGGCTGTGTCATCGGTGACGGTGCAGTAGTCGGCGAGGGGAGTGTTCTCTATCCCAACGTGACCATCTATCACGGCTGCCGGATAGGCCGGCAGGCGATCCTGCATGCCGGCGTGGTCATTGGTGCCGACGGCTTTGGTTTCGCGCCGGATGGCAAGGAATGGGTCAAGATTCCCCAGGTTGGTGTCGTGATTATCGGTGACGATGTCGAAATCGGTGCCAACACGACCATAGACCGCGGGGCACTGGACGATACGATGGTTGGCGATGGATGCAAGATCGACAATCTGGTGATGATCGGTCACAACTGCAATATCGGACCGTATTCGGTGATTGCCGGATGTACCGGCATGGCTGGCAGCACCACGCTGGGTGAGCATTGCATCCTGGGTGGCGCAACGATGATCAGTGGTCATCTGACCCTGGCCCCCAATACCACCATTTCCGGCGGGTCGACTGTCATGCGCAGCATCCTTGAGCCGGGTGGGGTCTATGCCAGCGTTTTCCCGCTGGACAGCTATGAGCACTGGATGCGCAACGCATCGCATATCCGTCGGCTTTCGAAGCTCGCGGATCGCGTTTCTGAACTTGAGAAACAACTTAAAGAAAAACACATAGAGGGTTGATTAAATGGATATTCAAGCAATCATGGAGCACCTGCCGCATCGTTACCCGTTCCTGCTGGTCGACCGTATCGTCGAGATCGAACTGGGTAAGTCGATCCATGCCTACAAGAATGTAACGATCAACGAGCCGTTTTTCATGGGCCATTTTCCCCATCATCCGGTCATGCCGGGGGTGCTGATCATGGAAGCGCTGGCCCAGGCTGCGGGCATTCTCTCCTTCAAGTCGATGGCCGAAAAGCCGTCTGCGGACACCGTTTTCTACTTTGCCGGTATTGACGAGGCACGTTTCAAGAAGCCGGTCATGCCGGGTGACCAGTTGCACCTGCATGTCGAGATCGAGCGCCATATGCGCGGCGTCTGGAAATTCAAGGGCGTTGCCCGGGTCGATGGTCAACTGGCCGCCGAAGCACGTTTGATGTGCGCCCAGCGGAATCTGTAAGATGATCCATCCGACTGCCATTGTCGATCCGGCTGCCAGGATAGGCGCCAATGTAGAGATCGGCCCCTATTCGATCATCGGTCCCGATGTCGAGATCGGCGACAACACCGTTATCGGTCCGCATACCGTCATTCGCGGGCATACCCGTATCGGCCGCGACAACCGGATTTTCCAGTTCTGTTCGCTCGGTGAAGTGCCGCAGGACAAGAAGTACGCTGGCGAACCGACGCGCCTGGAAATCGGCGACCGCAACGTTATCCGTGAATTCTGCACCTTCAATCTGGGTACCGTGCAGGATGTCGGGGTGACCCGGCTCGGCGACGACAACTGGATCATGGCCTACGTGCATATCGCGCACGATTGCCAGGTCGGCAACAAGGTGACTTTCGCCAACAACGCCTCGCTGGCCGGCCATGTCGTGGTTGATGACTGGGCGATTCTCGGCGGCTTTACCGGGGTTCACCAGTTCTGCCGCATTGGCGCCCATGTCATGACCGCCGTCAGCACGGTGATCCTGCAGGATGTGCCGCCTTACCTCATGGCGGCCGGCAATACCGCGACGCCTTACGGTATCAATGTCGAAGGTCTGAAGCGCCGTGGTTTCACGGCTGAATCGATTACGTCGCTCAAGCGCGCCTACCGCACGCTCTACAAGTCCGGGCTGCTGCTCGAAGAAGCCAAGCTCAAGCTGACCGAGGACGCCAAGACCCAGCCGGATCTCCAGCGCCTGGTCGACTTCCTGGCTGTTTCCAAGCGAGGCATCATTCGCTGATATGGGTCGCGCCGTTCGGATTGCCATGGTGGCAGGGGAGCCTTCCGGGGATCTCCTGGCCAGCCACCTCATTGCCGCCCTGAAAGAGCGTTTGCCCGATGCCGTGTTTTTCGGCATCGGCGGGCCGCGCATGGAAGCCCTCGGTTTCGATGCCTGGTGGCCGATGGAAAAACTCTCGGTCATGGGCTATGTCGATGCCCTCAAGAATTACCGGGAGATTTCCGGAATTCGCCGCCAGCTCAAGAAGCGCCTGCTCGATATCCAGCCCGATATCTTCATCGGCGTCGATGCGCCGGATTTCAACCTCGGCCTGGAAACCAGCCTCAAGTCGGCCGGCGTCAAGACCATCCATTACGTCAGCCCGTCGATCTGGGCCTGGCGCGGTGGCCGCATCAAGAAAATCGCCCGTGCCGTCCATCGCGTCCTGGCGCTCTTCCCGATGGAGCCGCCGCTCTACGAAAAAGCGAATATCCCGGTTACCTACGTCGGGCATCCGCTGGCCGACATCATTCCGCTCCAGACCAGCAAGCAGGCCGTGCGCGAAAAGCTCGCCCTGCCGCGCGATTATCCGGTTTTCGGCATGCTTCCGGGCAGCCGTCAGGGCGAACTGGCGATGATGGCCGACACCTTTGTGCAGACTGCCAAGCTGATCTGCGAACGTTTCCTGCCCAACGCCATCTTCGTCGTACCGCTGGCGACGCGAGAAACACGCCTGCAGTTCGAAGCGGCAATCTACCGCCAGCAGGCTGGCGATGTGCCGTTCCGCCTGCTTTTCGGCCATGCCCAGGATGCCCTCGGCGCCGCCGATGTCTCGCTCGTCGCCAGTGGCACGGCGACCCTTGAGGCAGCGCTCATCAAGCGGCCGATGGTCATCACCTACAAAATTGCGAAGTTTTCCTACTGGCTCATGAAGCGCATGGCCTATCTGCCCTATGTCGGGCTGCCCAATGTGCTGGCCGGGCGCTACGTGGTGCCGGAAATCCTGCAGGATGAAGCCACGCCCGAGAATCTTGCCGAGGCCCTGGTCAAGCTCTACGAAGACAAGGAAAACGCCGAGGCCGTCGAAGAGGCGTTCACCGAGATTCATCTCCAGCTGCGCCAGAACACGGCAGAAAAGGCCGCCAATGCGGTCATTGAATGCCTGAACTGATCGTCCCCGCAGGCCTTGTCTGTGGTATCGACGAGGCCGGGCGTGGCCCGCTCGCCGGCGCGGTGGTGGCAGCTGCCGTGATTCTCGATCCGCTACGCCCGATTCCCGGTCTCAACGACTCGAAAAAACTCAGTGAAAAGAAGCGCGATGCACTCGCCGTGCTCATCCGCGAACGCGCCGTCGCCTGGGCTGTAGCCTCCGCCTCGGTCGAAGAGATCGACCGCCTCAACATCCTGCACGCCACCATGCTTGCCATGCAGCGCGCCGTCGCCGGTCTGTCCGTGCGGCCGACTGGCGCCATGGTCGATGGGAACCGCTGCCCGAAACTGGATATTCCCTGCGAAGCCGTGGTCAAGGGCGATGGCAAGATCGCTTCGATCGCCGCCGCCTCCATCCTCGCCAAAACCGTGCGCGACGCCGACATGCTGGCCCTCCACGCGCAATACCCGATGTACGGCTTTGACCGCCACATGGGCTACCCGACGGCAGCGCACTTTCAGGCCCTGGAGGAACATGGCGCATCGCCCGTGCATCGCCGGAGCTTTGGACCGGTGGCAAAGCAGCTTTCCCTGCTATGAAACTGATTCAGTCGCGCGACAACCCGTTTTTCAAGTCGCTCAAGCGGCTGGCCGAATCCGGACGCGAGCGCCGGAAAACCGGGCAGACGCTGCTCGATGGCCTGCATCTGGTCGAAGCCTATGAGGCTGTTTTCGGTTTGGTCGATACCCTGATTGTTGCGGAATCGGCGCTAGCCAGCAGCGAAATGGCCCGCTTTCTCGATGGTCGGCAAACGGTTCTCCTGGCCGACAGCCTGATGCGCGATCTCGGCCTGGTTGATACACCCAGCGGCTTGCTGGCGCTGGTCAAGACCCCGGGTGCGACGACAGCGATCAACCGGGAAAACGACGCAATCCTGCTCGATGGCGTCCAGGACCCCGGCAATGTCGGCACTCTGCTGCGCACTGCAGCCGCAGCCGGTATCAAGCAGGCGCTGCTCTCGCCGGGTTGCGCCTCGGCCTGGTCGCCCAAGGTTTTACGCGCCGGCCAGGGCGCCCACTTTGCCCTGGCCATTCACGAAGAAGTCGATCTGTGCACTTTCATGGCCGACTACAAGGGCACGACGGTCGTTACCTGTCTGGATGGTGCCACGGCACTCTACGCCGCCAAACTTGATGGCGCCATCGCCTGGGTATTCGGCGCCGAAGGGCAGGGCGTCAGCCCCGACCTGATCGCCGCCGCCGCCCTGCGCGTCAAGATTCCGATGCCCGGTGCCGTCGAATCACTCAACGTCGCCGCCGCAGCGGCGGTGTGCCTGTTCGAGATGGTCAGGCGCCGATTGACTTAGGCAAGTCGCCATTGAGGGGGCCTGCCGGGGCCGTGATTAATTATCTTGTTTTAACTGTAGCCAAAATGCATCTTTGGATGCTGTAATTGTGATTACCGGAACCTAGAGATCACCATGCGTGCTTTTGCACTGACTCGTTATTTCTCGCTCATATCACTGATCCTTGTCGTTCTGGCTGGCGGCCTTCTGGGAACGCTGGTGCGCCATCAGGCGATCATCCAGGTCGAGCAACTGGCAGGGAGCCAGAACCTGGCATTGACGCAGTTTCTATACAAGTTGCTGGCGCCCGATGTTGATGTCTTGATTGCGCATTCAGCCGGCAAACCAGGATCAGAACTGCAGAACTCGCGTCAAATCAATTTACTGCACCTTAAAGTCAACGAACTCATACGGGGCTCGGAGCTGGCCAAGGTCAAGATATACAACCTGCAGGGAACCACCGTCTTTTCCACCGAGGCGACGCAGATTGGCGAGGACAAGAGTGGCAACCCGGGGTTCATCTCGGCCAAAAATGGCGAGTCGGTCAGCGAACTGGTTCATCGCGACCAGTTCAGCGCCACTGAAGGCATCCTGAGCGATGTGGACCTGCTCTCAAGCTATATCCCGGTTCGGGGTCAGGATGGCGTTGTTGCCGTCTTCGAGGTCTATCTGGATGTGACGCCTCTGGTCGTGCAAATCGACCGTTCGTTTTGGCGTATCGGAGCGATTGTCTTTGTCGTTCTGGGGCTCCTGTATGTCACGCTTTTGCTGGTGGTTCGCCATGCTCAGGCAGCCTTGAGCGCGCAGGAAGCCTTGCTTGAAGAGGCGAATCGCGAGCTTGACCGGCGCGTCGCTGATCGCACCCAAGCCTTGCTTCAGAGCGAATGTCGCATACAGGAACTGCTCAAGGAGCAGGAGCTCATATTCGACAACGCCCATGCCGGTATCCTGCTCCTGCAGAATCGTCGAATCATCAAAAGCAATCAGCATATTGCAGACATGTTCGGGTTCGCCAGCCCCAGGGACTACGAAGGGTCCAGTACGGAAATTTTCTATCCGGATGCACAGGGGTTCGAGTTGGCCGGGGAAACTGGCTATGGCCAGATGGCAGCGAAGGGCTATGCCCATTTCGAAGTCGAGATGTGCCGCAAGGACGGCGAACGCTTCTGGGTCATACAGTCAGGCCGGCCTCTTGATCCGCATTCCGTCCAGGCCGGGCTGTCCATCTGGGTTTACACGGATGTCACCGAACGGAAGCAGGCTGAACGCGATCTGCGTATCGCTGCGGCGGCCTTCGAGTCCCGGGAAGGCATGATGATTACCGACGCCCGCAACGTAATCCTGCGCGTGAACCGCGCCTTTACCGAGCTTACCGGTTATACGGTGGAGGAAATAGTCGGACAGACGCCCAGCATACTCAAGTCGGACCGCAACGATCCCGAGTTCTTCCGTGACATGTGGGAAAGCATCAGCCGGACGGGCGGATGGCAGGGAGAAATCTGGGGAAAGCGAAAAAATGGCGAGCTCTATCCAAACTGGCTCAACATCTCGGCGGTAAAGGACAGGGATGGCGTTGTCACCAACTACATCGGCACCCACTACGACATTTCAGAGCGCAAGAAGGCCGAAGACAAAATCAATGAACTGGCGTTCTTTGACCCTTTGACCCACCTGCCCAACCGCAGGCTGCTGCTGGATCGGCTGAATCAGGCAATGACTGCCGGTCACCGCAACGGAGACTCGGGTGCCGTGCTGCTGATCGATCTTGACCATTTCAAGATGCTCAACGATTCGCTGGGCCATCATCGCGGCGACCTGTTGCTGGCGCATGTGGCGCAGCGACTGGCCAAAAGCATTCGCGAGGGCGATACCGTGGCGCGTCTGGGCGGCGATGAGTTCGTCGTTGTCCTCGGTGGGCTGAGTGCCAGGGCAGAAGAGGCAGCCGGCCAGGTTGAAAATGTGGGGAAGAAGATTCTTCACGCGCTCAACGAGAAATATCTGCTCGGCGATGTCGAACACCACACCACGGCAAGCATAGGGGTGACCTTGTTCCAGGGGCACGGGACATCCATTGATGACCTGTTGAAGCAAGCCGACCTGGCCATGTACAAGTCAAAGGACAGGGGGCGTAACGCGCTCCATTTCTTCGACCAGACCATGCAGGTCGCGGCGACCGAAAGGGCTGCGCTCGAGAAAAGTCTGCGCCGGGCAATCCAGGATGAGCAGTTTGTACTCCACTATCAGGCCCAGGTGGCCAGGGATGGGCGAATCACGGGCGCCGAAGTGCTGATTCGCTGGCAGCATCCCGAGCGCGGCATGGTCTCTCCCGCCGAATTCATTCCGCTGTCGGAGGAGACCGGACTTATCCTGCAACTGGGTCAATGGGTACTTGAAACTGCCTGCGCCCAGCTTGTTGTCTGGGCCGCCAGTGCGCAAACCGAAGCGCTGAGCATCGCCGTGAATGTCAGCGCCCGGCAGTTCCATCAGGCGGATTTCGTCGATCAGGTTCTGACCACACTGGCGCGCACGGGCGCAAACCCGCAGCGTCTGAAGCTGGAGCTGACCGAGAGCCTGCTCGTCTCAAGTGTCGATGAAGTGATCGTCAAGATGAATACCCTGCGGGCCACCGGGGTCAGCTTTTCCCTCGATGATTTCGGGACCGGATATTCCTCGTTGTCTTACCTGAGTCGACTGCCCCTGGACCAACTCAAGATTGACCGCTCTTTCGTGATGAACATCGAATCGAGCGATACCGCCGTAGCCATCTGCGCGGCGACCATCAGCATGGCGCACAACCTCCGGCTCAAGGTGGTTGCCGAAGGAGTCGAGACAGAAGCCCAGCGCTACTTGCTAAATACCGTGCATCAATGCGATTTTCTGCAGGGCTATCTGATCAGCCGTCCGCTGCCACTTGAGGGTTTTGAGGCACTCGTGATGCGAGGCAAACTGTAAACGCCGTTGTGCAGCACGGACGGATGATGCCTGGTCTCAGCGCAGCTTCAGTTCCTGCAGGATCGTCGTCGATATTTCCTCGATCGACTTGGTCGACGAATCCAGCCAGCGGATGCCTTCGCGGCGCATCATTTTTTCGGCTTCGGCGATTTCGTAGCGGCAGTTGGCCAGTGAGGCGTATTTGCTGCCGGCCCGGCGTTCTTCGCGGATCTGCGTGAGGCGTTCGGGCTGGATGGTCAGGCCGAAGAGCTTGGGGCGGTGCTTTTCGAGCGTGCTCGGCAGCCGGCCACGGTCGAAATCTTCCGGGATGAGCGGGAAGTTGGCGGCCTTGAGGCCGAACTGCATGGCCAGGTAGAGCGACGTCGGCGTTTTGCCGCAGCGAGAGACGGCGACCAGGATGACGTCGGCTTCTTCAAGGTCGCGGTCGGTGATGCCGTCATCGTGGGCCAGGGTGTAGTTGATCGACTCGATGCGCTTCTTGTATTCCGAACTTTCCGCCGTACCGTGCGAGCGGCCGACGCGGTGGCTCGATTTGAGGCCGAGTTCGGCTTCCAGCGGAGCGAGGAAGGTTTCGAAATAGGACAGGCTGTAGGCGTCGGCTTCGTGCACGATCGCGGCCAACTCGGTATTGACCAGCGTCGTGAACACAATCGGCCGCATGCCGTCGCTTTCACCCTGAGCGTTGATGCGGGCGACCGCTTCGTGCGCCTTGTCGGTGCTGTCAAGAAACGGGATGCGGATTTGCTTGAATTCGACGTCTTCGAATTGGGAAAGCAGACTGTGACCGAGGGCCTCGACCGTGAGGCCGGTGCCGTCGGAAACGAAGAAAACGGTGCGTTTGATCATGATAGGCATGGGCTGATTTTAACCGCTGTTACGCAGTCCCGAAGCAACGCCGTTGATGGTCAGGTGAATGCCACGGGCCAGTCGTTCGTCGGTATCGCCGGCCCGGTGACGTTTAAGCAACTCGACCTGCAGGTGATTGAGCGGGTCCATGTAGGGCGAACGCAGTTGCAACGAACGCTTGAGCATCGGGTTGTCGGCGAGGAAATCGTCCTGTTCGAGAATGGCTAGCAGGTGCTGCTTGGTCAGCGCCCATTCGGCCTTGATCTGGCTGAAGATGCGTTCGCGCAGTTCGGCATCGGCGACCAGTTCGGCATAGCGCGAGGCGATGGCCAGATCGGTCTTGGCCAGCACCATGTCCATGTTCGAAAGCAGGCTCTGGAAGAAAGGCCAGGATTTGAGCATGCGGCGCAGGGTGAGCAAACCGTCCGGATTGCCCTGCAAATAACCGTCGACCGCAGAACCGAAGCCGTACCAGCCCGGCAGCATCAGGCGGCATTGCGCCCACGAGAAAACCCAGGGAATGGCGCGCAGATCTTCAATGCGGTCGGAAGCCTTGCGTG